>ERZ1034719.498-NODE-498-length-23026-cov-5.066780_pt1 | contig 23026 bp, 14 predicted proteins | sample MGYA00520703_ERZ1034719 | MGnify/ENA primary metagenome ERZ1034719 (study PRJEB33766, sample SAMN09781716) | gut metagenome | biome: gut microbiome | host: Homo sapiens | place: Madagascar | study: EMG produced TPA metagenomics assembly of the PRJNA485056 data set...
ACTGCGCAGCAGTGGTCTTGCGAATGGAGTTCTGAATAGTTACATCGGGACAACGGAGCAATTCGTATATCATCGCTGTAATCAGGTAACTACATCAGCAAAGGACACTGCGCAGCAGTGGTCTTGCGAATGGAGTTCTGAATAGTTACATCGGGACAACGAAGCAATTCGTATATCATTGATGTAATAAACCAAACAACAATTTTAACCGCAAGTCGTTAACTAAATATAAAATGGAGGCAACTCATGAAAATAGAAAAAGTAAATGATCACCAGATCCGTTGTACTCTTACCAAAGAGGATCTGGCAGACAGAGAAATTAAATTGAGTGAGCTTGCTTACGGTACGGATAAAGCCAAGGATTTATTCCGTGACATGATGCAGCAGGCTTCCTTTGAATTTGGATTTGAAGCAGAGGATATTCCCCTGATGATTGAAGCAATTCCTTTAAATGCGGATTGCATTGTACTGATTATTACGAAAGTAGAGGATCCGGATGAACTGGATACCCGTTTTTCCAAGTTTGCACCATCTGTCCATGAGGATGGAGGCGATCTGGATGAAATGATGGATTCTGTGGCAGGTGGCACCGGTGCCGATGACGTTCTTGATTTGTTCAAAAAAATCACAAGTGCACGGGAAGCAGCAGCCTCCGTTGCAGGCAATTCCGGTGAATCCAATACCGAGAGCTCTTCCCGGAAATCCGCTTTGAACAAGACCTTAAAGAAGAAACTGGCAGACATCAATCCTGCCATGGATCTTGTCCGTATCTACGGCTTTGACAGTCTGCGTGATTTAACCGCATTGTCCCATATCCTTGTGAATGCTTATCAGGGATCCAACTCCCTGTACAAAGATCCGGATGGTGGTTATATTCTTTCCGTTGCAAAGAGTGATCACTCTCCTGCGGAATTTAACAAGGTCTGCAATATTCTTTCCGAATATGCGGTTGGCCTGCGTACTGTTCCGGGTTCCGAGGCTTATCTGGAAGAGCATTTTGAAGTGATCCTGCACGATCAGGCATTACAGTCTCTCGCAAAGATTTAACATCTGCTAATACAGGAATCATTTCTATTCAGGCAGAAATCATTTATAAGACCATATGAAATTTAGTTTACTCCAAATAATGAGATAAAAGGACCACAATCCAACGATTGCGGTCCTTTTCTTAGTTCTGTTTTCTTAATTCTATCTTGGAAATTTTCCAACTCAACATTCTGACTCAGGCGTCAAAATATGATATTCCCATATCGATTTCCTGGCCGACTCTAAATTTATTTTGCTTTTCGAATCTGCTTTGCTTTTCGGTCTTCCAGATACTTAATGACTAACAGGGTTCCAACGAGCAGAACAATACCGATCGGAAGCACGATCCATGCAGTTCTGACAAAACCTGCAATAATGTAGGTTACAAAAGATACAGCCGCTACCACGACAACATACGGAAGCTGTGTGGAAACATGATTCACATGATCGCACTGTGCACCTGCGCTTGCCATAATAGTTGTATCCGAGATTGGTGAACAATGGTCACCGCAGACCGCACCTGCCATACATGCGGAGATGGAAATAATCATTAAAGTTGGATCAGAGTTTGCAAATACGGCAACAACGATCGGAATAAGGATACCGAAGGTTCCCCAGGATGTACCGGTTGCAAAAGCAAGGAAGCATCCAATTAAGAAGATAATTGCCGGAAGCAGACTCATAAAGCTTCCTGCTACAGATTTTACTGCATTTGCCACAAATTCTGCTGCTCCAAGACTATCTGTCATTGCCTTCAGGGTCCATGCAAAGGTAAGGATCAGGATTGCCGGAACCATGGCCTTAAAGCCTTCGGGAATACATGCCATACAATCCTTAAAGGACATTACTCTGCGGAACATATATACAATCACAATAAGAATCAGTGCGCAGATACTTCCCATGCCAAGTCCGACCGAAGCATCGGAATTGGAAAACGCTTCTACAAGGTTTGCGCCGCCAAAGAATCCACCGGTATAAATCATGCCAATGACGCAGCAGATAATCAGGGTAATAATCGGAATTACCAGATCAATTACCTTTCCCTTTTCATTCACCGGGGCAGCTGTCTGATCCTCCTGGTGTCCGGAAGTAAAGAGATCTCCCTTTAATGCATTCTCTTCATGCTTTTTCATCGGTCCGAAATCAATATGTAAAAGTACGATCAGAAACATCATTAAAATAGTCAGTAATGCATAATAGTTATACGGAATTGCTCGAAGGAAAATAGAAAATCCGTCTTCCCCTTCCACAAAGCCCGCAACTGCTGCTGCCCAGGATGAAATCGGGGCAATGATACAGACAGGCGCTGCAGTCGCATCAATCAGGTAAGCCAGCTTTGCACGTGATACCCTGTGCTCATCCGTAACAGGCTTCATAACGCTTCCTACAGTAAGACAGTTAAAATAATCATCAATAAAAATCAGAATTCCAAGTGCAATGGTCATAATCTGTGCACCGGCTCTTGTTTTAATTTTCTTCTTTGCATAATGTCCGAATGCAGCGGATCCTCCCGCCTTGTTCATCAATGCGACAATTGCACCAAGAATAACAAGGAAAATCAGAATACCGACATTATAGCTGTCCGACAGAACTCCTACAAAGCCATCATTAAAAATATGAGTAATCGTTCCTTCAAAAGAAAATCCGGAATACAGCAGACCTCCGACCAGAATACCTACGAACAGGGAACTGTACACCTCTTTGGTGATGAGGGCAAGTGCTATCGCTACAATTGGCGGCACCAAAGCCCAGAAAGTTGCATAAAAATCCATTTTAATGACTCCTTTCGTATAAAATCGACAACTAATTGTATCATGGTATACAATGTTTGACAAGAACGAACTCATAAAAAAATCTACCCCAAAAGCTCTGCCTGTGCGCAGCCGTTCTCTACTTGTCCCTCTCACTAAACTCGGGCTGCACCTTCGGCTTGCTCTCGTTAAGTGTTCCGGACTGGTTCGCACTAAGTTCAAGCTTCGCCTTTGGCTCGCTTTCACTAAGTACTCTACACAAAAGAGACTTCTGCAACTGCAAAAGCCTCTTCGCCGTTTTTACTTTGATTCTATTCGTCTATTATTTCTTTACCTTTTGCTGTTCTCGTAAGAATTCAGCAACGCATCTACCGAAGTTCTCAGGGTAAAAACAATATATCCCGCGAACCGCTCCCTGTCAAACCGGCTCTGGTTCAAAAACCAGGTTACTAACAATCCATACAATGCATTGCTGTAAAAGCAACAGAGAAACCCTTTATATTCCTCAGAAAGTTCTACGTTCTGCCTTTCGGCAGCACTGTCAATCACATCCAGACTAACACGCTCAAAGCTGGAGGAAAAGAACTGCCCAAAACCATTTTTACCAATCGCGGAATACGCATGAACCAGCAGTGCACGGTTCTTATCCACATAATCCAGCAAGGTAAGAACGATTTTCTCATAGTCCACCATAACATCAAGCTGATTCACTACCACAAGTGATTCCTGTTCCAGTGTCCACTTTAGCAGATCATAAATATCCTTAAAGTGATAATAAAACGTTTTCCGGTTAATTCCGCAGTCCTCGCAGATAGCACTGATCGTTATTTTGGATAGTGACTTCACCTCCATATACCTTTTCAGGGAATCTGCCATCGCCTGCTTCGTTTTCATGGATGCTTCGGCATGTGTCATGGTTTTCTCCTAAGTCTATGCTGTCCTGGCAGCTTTCTTCTTTTTCTTACGGCCATGAATTCCTATAATTAACACAAAGATTACCACCAGGCATATACCGGCAAGTATCGCAATCAGCGCAACCGGTACAGGTTCTGCCGGACGGTCCACGCAGGTAAAGGTAAACGCATCATCTTCACATTCAAATACCAGATAGCTGCCATCCTGCTCCGTGTCTATTTGGACAAAAGCTTTATCCCTGTAAATCTCAATCGAAGGATTCTCCATTTCAAGAGAAGCATCCGGCAGGAACCTGTAAAGATGCTTTCCGATATCGGATGTTTCAAGACGCACCTGATAACTCTCTGCCCTGGTTTCTGCATCCTCCGGGTAAAGCTCAACCTTCTTAATCTCTAAGGAATCATCCGTATCAAAGGTTCCTTCGGCCAAAAGCTTAGGAAGCTTTGTTCCATCAAGATTTGCCTCCAGTGTCGTAATATATTCAGTATATACGGCTTCGATCGTCTGGTCAAAGGTAATATTCTCCTGGGAGAAGTCTTCCCACACACCGGAATATCCATCCTTCTCGGGTACCTCCGGGAGCCTGGCAATATCAAAGCTCTCTCCGTAATTAATGGTGATCCGGTCTACCTGGGAGTCATCTGCCATGAAGGTCAGATGAATTGAGCGGAATGAATCCGGAATATCCGGAAGCTCCAGGAACTCATCATAAGAGACAGGCTGTGCCTCACCCTCAAGGCTGATTCCGTCAATTCCGGGAGGACATCCTTCTACGAAATAGTTGTTCTCTACAGTTCCTGAATCATCAATCTGTCCGGCAATGGATCCCAGATAATAATTTCCCTCCTGAATCTCTATCATACTATAGCAGTCCGTAATGGTTTTACCTTTTCCGGCAATACCTCCAATCTGATTATCTCCGGATAGTGCACACTTCGAGCTGCTTTTGCGGATCGTTCCCTTACTTTCTCCGGCAATACCTCCGACTTTATCTTCATCACCCGAAATGCTTCCGGTATTCATACTGGAAATAATGCTGCCAAGGGTCATTTCACCGACAATCCCTCCGGCACATTCCTTCTTTCCTTCTACCTTTCCACTATTATAGCACTCCCGGATAACAATTCGTTCCTTGTACCTGACATTCAGTGTTGCGTTATCGGAAGAAAGATTTAAGTCATCCTCCGGATCAAGGTTGTTCTCACGGGACATGGTTCCGGCAATACCGCCGACATTGAGATCACCACAGATTTTTCCATAATTCGTACAGCTCAATACCTTGCCCTCGGTATCCTTGACTGTATCATCATCAGAAACATCCATAAAGATTTCGTCGGTATCCGGTGTATCTGTATCGGTAATAATGTTCGTAATCACCTGAACTTCATCATTAATTGCCTGTAAGTCATCCAGCAAAAGCTGATTGTAATCATCTGCCATATTGTTCAGGGTGCGTGTCTGATCAATGATCTTCGTAAAGCTGCTGCTTAACGATGTCCGCGCGGACTCAACCCTTACTTTGGCCCGGTCAGCCCGGTTACGGATCTCGCTTTCGGTATCGGAAATCGCATGGTTTGCATTCTCATAAGCTGCCTTCTGTGCATCATTAATTTCTTTTTCCAGTGCTTCCCGGTCAATCTGATCCCAGATATTAAAGGAAGAAAAGTCATATCCACCGCTTGGTGTGGGAACAAGAGGAAGACTCGGAAGATTATCTAAACTATCCCCATCATCCTTTGTATCATCCTTGGGATCCTTATTAGTATCATCCTTAGTGTCGCCCTTGCTGTCATCCTTGGTGTCACCCTTGGTGTCATTATTAGTATCATCCGCAGGATCTGCATCATCCTGTGACAGGTTCTTCGTTTCCGTTATACCCGGCACCGGTTCAGAAAGTCTGTACGGAATCTGGTAAGCAATCTCCTCTTCGGAAGTTCTCAGATCCTGAATGGCAGTTCTTGCACCTTTTTCTCCCTCTGCAGAGTTCTGACCGGAAGCTTGTGTAGAATCCTCAGTGCCACTCTGTACGCCTGGCGGATTCTGTGTCGGGGTCTGACCATTGCCTTCATCGTTTCCAATTCCATTAGTTCCAGCATTACTTCCACCAGTCCCGGTTCTTTCTCCTGTACTGGTCCCTGCATTATTTCCATTCCCCTCCGTTGACGTACTCGGAGTAGGTGTCGGAGTAGGAGTCGATGTGGGCGTTCCTGTCGGTGTTGTACTCGGAGTCGTAGACGGTGTCGTACTCGGAGATTCCGTTGGAGATGCCCCCGGGCTCCATGTAGGGAGCTTATCCAGGAAATCCAATGATACCGGTCTTGGTGAGTTCAACCCTGAAATAGACAGAGAATTGGACATATTATCAAAATCACCGCTGATATCCGACATAATATTATCTACTGCATTCTGTGCACCTGCTACAGCATCCAGCAGCACATTAATCTGATCGGACAAAGATGCAGACATATCACTTGCATCGTTATCGAGCTTCGTTACAAGGTCGTGCAGCTTCGGAAATTCCCTGGACAGCTTTTCCATCGTGTCCTCTTCATATTGCATCTGGCTGCTCGGCTCCATCTGTCCGGCAATTCCGCCAACATCCTTACGTCCGTTCAGCCGTCCGTGGTTCTCGCAGCTCATAATAAAACCGGTCTGGCTTCCTGCAATACCACCAATGTTATAACCGACATGCTGATATCCTACACTGCCGTTATTGTTACTATAAAGAATGACTCCTTCATTGGAACCGGCAATTCCGCCAATATCCGTTACGGAAGCTGCATTTTCCGTACTTAAAATTTCCTGTACAGTCAGAGACTGGATATCAATTTTATTATCCTTGGCATTGGTGTTTACCAATGCATTGTTTGTGCAGTTGGTAATACCGCCCTTGTTCGTTCCAACCAGACCACCAATACGGTGATTTCCGGAAACCATGCCATTTGCGGTGCTGTCCTCAATAATTCCGCTTACTTCATTTATTCCGACAAGAAGTCCGGCATCATTGTTTACATTCATTTTGCCATTGACGCTGCATCCGCTGATAAGTCCCTTATTCTGACCTGCCAGAATACCAATACCGGAATGTCCCGTTCCCGCTGTGGCATCCATCTGGATATTCAGATTCCATACCTGTCCTGTCTCCTGAATATAACGGAAAAGTCCGATATTATTACTGGTTCCCTCTATAGCAAAGCCCCTGATTGTATGTCCCTGTCCAAGAAAAATCCCGCCAAAGGTCGGAATCAACGTAACTCCTTCGCTTGTAAAATCAAGGTCTGTATCCAGAATTACCACTTTATCCTGTGACCAGATATCCCGTGTACAATTGTTTGCAAGTTCTTTGAGATCTTCATTGCCGCGGATCCAGATTACCTGATCCTCGTCATAGGTAAGTGTTCCATCCTGCTCCGCTGCATCCTGCAGATGCTCCATAACGTCATCGGTTTTATTTTCATTGTCTTCGTTAATTGTTTCTGCATGCGCACTTAAGGTTACCCGTAAGGAGGGAAGGATCAGTGCAGTAATCAAGCAAACGACTAATGTTCTTTTCTTAAACTTCTTCATCTTCCGCACTTCCTTTCTCTTCTTTATTTTGTTCTTCGGACTTTGCATGATCATTTGTCCTGTCGTCCTTCTGAGGCAGTCCGGGCGGATTCTTTTCCTCTATGGCAGATACCTCTACTGCATCCGGTCCCGGATCCTCTTCATCACTCACACTTTCTGCCCCACCGGTAATCAGTGTAACACTCATATCACCACGTACAAACCCGGAAAAGTTACCCTCAAGCGTACCGTTTACCTGTCCCCGGATCAGACCGTTCACACGGGTAAGACCGCTAAAGTTCTGTGGCGTAAGATTGATTTTACTCTTAAGCTGGAAGCTTGTTTTTTCAATAATAATATCACCGACAACCAGAATCTGTGGCAGTACCGCAAGTACAAGCACGATGGAAATAATGGTACCGCGGCTTAAGCAGTTACCGATAGATGCAATAATCGGGTTCGTTGTCAGCTGCTGAATCAGGGCACCGGCAACTGCCAGAATTGTTCCTGAGGTAAAAATAGTCGGAAATGCCTCGTTCAATGCAGCTACAATTGCCTGCTTCGGTTTCATTCTCGTCTTCAGATCGGAATAGTGACTTGAGATTACGATTGCATAGTCAATATTTGCACCCATCTGAATGGAATTCACAATCAGGTAACTTAAGAAGTATAACGGAGACTTCTGTAAGTATGGCATGGAAAAGTTCATCCAGATACTGCCCTGGATCACAATAATCAGCAGTACCGGAAGTCCTGCGGATTTAAAGGTAAACAGCAGGACGATAATAACGAACAATGCAGATAACACACTGATGATGATATTATCGGTTCCAAAGGATGAAGACAGATCCAGGTCACTGGTCGAATTACCTACAATATAGGAATTATCAAGATCATAGTACTTCGCAACATCCTGATGCATCACCTTCAGGAAGTCAAAGGTTTCCTGACTCTCCTCCGGAAGATTTAAGTATACAACCATACGGGAATAGTCATCGGTCTTTAGCTGCAGCTTTGCCTTCTCCAACTGGTCAAACAGATCATCAAGGGTATCCTGCACTTCCCCATCCAGGGTAATATTATCCTCCTCCATCTGATCCTTTAAAAACATAAACATATCAAACAGCGGCACCTGGTAATTTTCAATACCGTTCACGATCTTGCCATACTGGTTTTCATTGACTGCATAAGCAGAATAAAGGAGATTTGCGATCTCATATTCCACACCAGCAAGCTCCGAAAATTCTCTTGGATTCAATGCATCCGTCAGCACATAGCCATCCATGGCCTCAATATTTCCAAGCCCCATGGCTGATTTTACTTCTTCATGCTGTTCCAGTGTCTTCAGAAGCTTTTCTTCCTTCTGGTAATTTCCTGCCGGTACAATCACGGCAACCATGTTGCTTGTTCCGAAGGTATTCTTGATCTTCTGATAAGCGATTTGGCTTTCGCTCTGCTTGGCTGTGGTCAGATCGGTATAGCTGTAACAATATGGACAATTATTGGAAAAATAAAATGCTACAACTACAATCACCAGAAAGACAGGTGGAACAATGAATCGCGTAAACACATCGAATTTACCGATTGCGGTAATCTTCGGAATAAGATTTTTGTGCTTTGTTTTATCAATCAATTTACTGAACAGCACAAGAAGTCCGGGCATCAGGGTGAACACGGACAGAAGGCTTAACATAATAGCTTTAATCAGAACGATGGACAAATCCATACCAATTTTGAAATGCATGAATGCAAGAGCACCCAGACCGGAGATCGTTGTAAGGGAAGATGCCGAAATTTCCGGAATAGCCTTACTTAGGGCCGCAATACAGGCCTCCCTCGTATCCAGTGTCTGATGTTCGTCCGAAAAACGGTGGCACAGAATAATCGCATAGTCGATTGCCAGGGCAAGCTGCAGCACCACTGTAACTGAATTGGAAATAAAGGAAATCGTTCCACACAAAAAGTTCGTTCCCATATTCAGAATCGCGGCCATACCAAAGGTCATAATCAATACCGGAACCTCTGCATAGGAACGTGATGTCAGAGTCAGCACGATCACAATGATAACCGCCGCAATCACGACGATGACCTGCATCTCTGCTGCCAGATCCGCCGCCGAATCACTTCCTACTTCCGTATCATAATAGACATCATAATCTGCAAGCAGTTCCTTCATCCGGTTCATGGCCTGTAAGCTGATATCATCGGTTGCTGTCCCATCAAAAGTCACATCAAACAGGGCACTTGAATCGTGATAATGATCCTCCGTGTGATCAAGCTCTGCACTTGTGACGCCTTCCACTGCTTCAATCTCCTCCTGCAGCTCCAGCGCATGCTCATAGGAAATATTGGAAATCATGACCTTTGCCGTTCCATAGGTAACGAACTGCTCATCCATTACTGTAAGACCGCGCCTTGTCTCGGTGCTGTCCGGAAGATATTTCGTAATGTCATTTTCAACATTAACCCAATTTGTTGAAAAAATACAGAATACCAGCGCAAAGATATAAAGAAGGAAAAACAGGTTTCGTTTATCCACAATAAAGGTGGCCAGCTTTTCCATGGGCGTTGCTTTCGTTTCATTCATTGTCTCATTCATATGTACACCTTTTCCTAATCATTCCTTATGTTTCAGATTATTGATGTCCACTCAGTACCTTTACAGTTACAATTATTGTATCTATCCACAGTAATCTATCATAAAAGCATTATGATTTTTCTATTCAAAAAAAACAATACACAAACAGTGCTTTTTGTCCGGTAAATTTCAAAAACAGATTAGCTTGTCAGAAATTGGGGAAAGTATTATACTAAGTAGGTTAGCACCTATGAATGAATTAGAAATAAGGAGGAAATACACATGGCAGATATTACCAGGGATATGACCATCGGAGAAATTTTAAGAACAAATCCGAATGTGGCACCGATTCTTATGGAAGCCGGCATGCATTGCTTAGGCTGTCCCTCCGCACAGGGCGAAAGCCTTGAAGAGGCAGCTATGGTTCATGGCATGGACATCGAAGCATTAATGGAACAGATTGCTGCATTATAATTGAGAAGATTTCTCATATGTATGGCAGACAAAAAGCCCCTGCGATTCCGGTCAGTTGGAACTGCAGGGGCTTTTATAAAATGATCTTTTCTTTGTCTATCTTCTATTTTGCTTTCAATGATTCCTTATACGCCTTTTTATTCTCGTACATCCTGCTGTCGGCAAGCTGTGCACATGCAGCAAGTGACATATCAGAGCTCTTGCTTACACAACAGTAGCCTACACTCGCATGTACGGGATACGGCTTCGGATTACGATTCTGTTCCTCTTCAAGAAGTTTATACAGTTCCTTTACAAACTGCTCCTCGCGTCCTTCCTTATTATAATAAAGAAGAACCATGAACTCATCTCCCCCCGTCCGTGCACAGATCTCATCCTCCTGTACCAGCTCTGCCAATATCACGGAAAGCCGTGTCAATGCCGCATCACCTTCTGCATGCCCAAAATTATCGTTAATATATTTCAGTCCATCCATATCAATACTTACAATGGTAAAATGACGGTTTTCCTCTTTGCTCCTGCTATACAGAATCCGCAGAAAGTGCTCATAGCCGCGCCGGTTATAGAGTCCCGTCAGGGAATCCCTGTGGTACAGATTCCGGAACTGTTCGAGGTCTGCAATCTCCTTCTGTGCGGCACTGTTTTCCATGGCAAGTGCCAGCGCCATCATATACGCCTGTACAAAGGAAGTCGGCCACTCCGATTCCCCGACCACCAGCACCAGATACCCAAAGATCCTGTTCTTGAAATGAATCGGAAATACGATCATGCTTCGTCCCTGCACGGCACTGTTTACCAATTCAGGAAGCAGCATTCCACGTGGAAAGACCTCATGATAATCCTTCGAGGGTCTGTCTTTGATAAAGATCTTGCGCAAAATCATATTCTCTGTAAAGGCTCCCGGTAACTGAGTATTCTCACCATTCTCAGGTTCCTGGCATAAGCAAAGGAATCCCCTGTCACATCCCAGCTTTCCGAAGTAACGCTCAGTCACCTTGAGATAATCCTCTTCGCGAAAAGCTTCCTGATAATCTGTATTTAAAAAAAGAGACTGGTTATAAATTTCTATTGCTGCGTCCAGTTTATTATACATCCGCCGCCAACTATGGTTCTCCACTTCCTGTTCATGGCAACCGCAGCTTTGCCGAAAACACAATTCAGGAACAAAGGTTGTAGCAGGCTCAGGTTTTTCTCCCTGTAAAGCTTCTTCAATAATCCGTACGGCTCTCTTTCCCATTTCATTAAATGGAACCTTAGCCGTAGTAAGCGGCGGATGATACTCCCTGCTCTCTGTAACATCATCATAACCGGACACACACACATCCTCCGGAATCCGGATCCCCCGATGCTGTAATTCCTCACACACGGAAAGCGCCATATAATCATTTGAGCAGATAATCGCCTGTGGGTAATTTCCGGGTTTTCTCCCCTGAAGGAACCAGTCCACTGCTTCCTTCCCTTTCTCGCGCCAGTAATCTCCAAAGAAAACCATATGATCCGTAACTTCAATTCCTTCCTCATGCATTACATCCAGATAACCCTGATAACGATTTCTGGCATCCAGCCGGTCAAAGGCTCCTGTCATAAAACAGACATCCCGAAACCCGTGGATTTGTGTAAAATGCCGGGTCATGTTCCTGATCGCTTCTCCTTCGTCCATCACCACACGATAAAATCCCTCTCTTGCCGTGCGCAGATAAACCACTGGACAGTCTGCGTTTTTCTTCAGATATACATATATTTCGTTACCCATTCCGGGCACATCAAACGTATCTTCCCCGACAATAATCCCGTCAAGCTGTGTAAGATCCGGCAGATACATGATGCCACGCTCACCCTCCGCATATAACACCTTATCCCCATATGCCCCGAAATTGGCAAAACAAAACACCGTATAGCCCAGTTCATTTGCTTCTTTAAAAATAGCCTGCAGAACATCCTTTTGATAGTTCTGCGTAATATCCCCCATGAAAACTCCTATTTTTTTCACTCTCGTGTCTCCTCGAATTCCCAATATGTACCATTTTGTTGTATTGTACCATATTCTTTCCGTTTTTTCTCTCCAAAATGTTAAATTGGGATGATAAATTTGGCAATAAAATTTTCCAAAAAACGCGCTTAGACCTTGTAAATATGACAGGTTTATATTACAATATAGACGATTGATAAAGAATTATCAAGCACAGGTTTATGTATTTTATGAAGGAGGTTTTTACCATGGCATATGTTATTAATGATTCCTGCATCCAGTGCGGATCTTGTGCAGGTCAGTGTCCTGTAGGTGCTATTTCTGAAGGAGATGGCAAGTTCGAAATCAATGCAGATACATGCATCAGCTGTGGTTCCTGCGCAGGCGGATGCCCCGTAGGTGCTATTTCTGAAGAATAAGATTTCTTACGAATGAAAAAGGAGACGCATCCATAATGGATCGTCTCCTTTTTATTTTGCATTACCGGTTCATATCTCCTGCTGCTTTTCAGCTTTCGGTTTGCTGAAATTTTTAATCCTGGCAAAAACAGAGGATTTCTGCTTAATACTGTAGTTCCGCAGCATGTTATCCAGCTTCTTGTAGTGCTCCTCATTCCGGGCATCACGGTCTGCCTCACGCTCATCATCCTTTTCTTCCTGCATCCGGAACTGATAATCCAGCTCCTTCAGGATACTGCTTTTTACTTCCTGTATAATCTCCTGGCAGATATCCTGATTATTACTCTGTACTGCATCGGCAATCATGCTGTGTAACAGCTTCTGCAGACGCATGCTTTTCTCTGCCTTTGTCTCCTCAACAGGCATTACCTCCCCGTTATGTACCATCAGCACATGACGTTTCCCCATATCCTCTGCCTCCTTCCGGTTCATTTTTTCCTGTGTAGGATCACACAGCGACTCCTGTCCTTCCTGCTCTCTTTCCCTTGCCAGCAGATTCCGGATTGCTTTAAGCTGCAGGCCCTGATCCTTCAGGTCCTTGATTCTTTGGAAGAGCTTAATGTCCTCCTCCGTATAAAACCGGTGTCCCATTTCATTACGCCTGACCGGAAGCTTTAACTCTTCCTCCCAATAACGGAGTACATGCGCCTCTACTTTAACATTTTTTGCCGCATCGGAAATCATATAGATTTTTTCTGTCTGCATTCTCTTTTCCTCCTTTTTATATAGCGAAAGGACAAGCTGATTCCAGCTTGTCCTCTTTCGTAATTGTTTTGATCTCTATTAACTTCTTTCCAGATTTGCAAATTTGGTATAATCCGGCAGCCATACCAGCTCCACGGTTCCGATCGGACCGTTTCTCTGCTTGGCTATGATTATTTCTGCTATTCCTTTCTTCTCCGTATCATGATTATAATAATCATCACGGTAAATGAACATAACCACGTCCGCATCCTGCTCGATTGCTCCGGATTCACGGAGATCGGAGAGCATCGGCCGGTGATCCGGTCTCTGTTCCACAGCACGGCTCAGCTGCGACAGCGCAATGACGGGCACGTGAAGCTCTCTTGCAAGCGCCTTTAATGAACGGGAAATATCGGAAATCTCCTGCTGTCTGGATTCCGAGCCACGGCCGGAGCCCGACATCAGCTGCAGGTAGTCGATGATAATAATCTTTAAATCATGCTCTAACTTATATTTACGGCATTTGGAACGAAGCTCCGAAATGCTGATACCCGGCGTGTCATCAATAATCAGATTGGACTTTCCGATCACACCGGCACTTTCAATCAGCTTCTCCCATTCTGCATCCGTCAGATTACCGGTACGCAGATGCTGGGAATCCACTCTGGACTCTAAGGAAAACAGACGGTTTACGAGCTGTTCCTTACTCATTTCCAAACTGAATATGGCAACGGTATAATTCTCTTTAAACGCCATATGCTCTGCAATGTTCAGGACGAACGCCGTTTTACCCATGGAGGGTCTGGCTGCAACCAGAATAAGATCTGATGGCTGCATTCCTGCAGTACGGAAGTCCAGATCCAGGAAGCCCGTTGCAAGACCGGTGACATTTCCGCTATTCCTGGAGGCCTGTTCGATCTTGTCCATCGCATTCATAACGACCTGACGGATCGGTACGAATTCTCCCGTGTTCCGCTTCTGAACCAGTTCAAAGACCCGCTTCTCCGTATCTTCCAGAATTGTTTCAAGACTCTCTTTCCCGGTATAACAGGTATTCGCAATCTCTTCATTTAACCGGATCAGCTTTCGCAGGGTTGCCTTCTCTGCTACGATATTGGCATAATACCTGACATTCGCCGATGTAAAGTTGGCATTCAGCAGATCCTTTAAAAATTCCAGACTGCTGACCTCCGGCGGTACATCCTTTTCCTTCAGCTTATCCGACAGGGTAACGACATCTACCGGCTTTCCTTCGTCATTCAGTTCTACCATGGCATCAAATACGACGCCGTATTGTCTGCTGTAAAAGTCATCCCCACTGATGATTTCCGAAGTGACGGTAATCGCTTCCCGATCCATGATCATTGCTCCGATTACGGACTGCTCTGCTTCGATACTGTGTGGAAGAACACGTTTTAACAGCGCTTCTTCTGCTGCTGGCATGTTAACTCTCCTGGTAACTGTTTCAAATCTGTTGCTGTTCACTGCCTGGTAAACAGCAGCATAAATCTTTCATCTATGCTTCCTGTACCTTGACCTTCAGGGTACCGGTTACCTTCGGATGAAGCTTTACAGCAACTTCATAAACTCCAAAACTCTTAATAGGTTCCGGAAGAATGATTTTCTTCTTATCAATTTCCTTGCCGCACTGCTCCTTATATGCTGTTGCAATTTCTTTGGAGGAAACGGATCCAAAGGTTCTGCCGCCTTCTCCGGCCTTGATGGAAACGACCACATGATCATTCTCCATCTCTTTGGCAAAGGCCTGTGCTGCTTCTAAATGCTCCTTAGCAACCTTTTCTTCATTGGCCTTCTGAAGCTTCAGATCATTCATATTTTTACCGGTTGCTTCTACTCCAAGCTTCTTCGGAAGCACGAAGTTTCTTGCATAACCATCATTTACATTAACAACCTCTCCCTTTTTACCAAGGCTCTTTACATCTTCCAATAAAATAACTTTCATTCCTGTCTGCTCCCTTTCTTTAGTCTACCACCAGATCTCCGTTATCAATCATCTTATCCAGCGTGCCTTTCAGAATACCGATAGCCTCCGGAATCGATACACCCTCCAGCTGACATCCTGCGGTATTCAGATGACCGCCGCCGCCCATCTTTTCCATGATAATCTGAACGTTGACTTCATCAATGGAACGGGCACTGATAAAGATCTGATTCTGGTATTCGGTCATAATAAAGCTGGCCTTCACACCCTTGATATTAAGCAGCTCATTCGCTGCCTGTGCTCCGACAACCGTCGGGCTTTCCAGATGCTCACTGCTGCAGGTAGAAATTGCAAATGCATTCCTGTAAATCTCTGCCTGACTGACAGCATCTGCCTTCGCTTTATACTGAATGGCATCCTCCCGGAACAGCTTGCGCACACGCGTCACATCTGCACCGTTACGCCGAAGAAACGCAGCCGCCTCAAAGGTCCGGACACCAGTCTTGGCCATAAAGTTCTGTGTATCAATCATAATACCGGAATACATACAATCTGCTTCCTCCGGTGTAATGCGGATCGTCTCTCCAATATACTGCAGAATCTCTGAAACCATTTCGCAGGTAGAAGAGGCATATGCTTCCACATAGGATAATGTTGCATTCTCAATACTCTCCGTTCCCTGACGATGATGATCCAGCACCACAATGGACTTACACATCCGGAGCAGCTCCGGGCACTCGGTAATACTTGGCTTATTCACATCTACAACGACAAGCACCGTATTACTGCCGGCAAGCTCCATTGCCTGCTGGTTGCTGACAATCTGCCCCTCCGCATAATCCTGATGATGTCTGAAGTGATCCACCATCGGCTTCATGGAGGTACTGACTTCATTCAGGACAATGTGTGCCTGACGCCCCAGCGTACTTGCCACCCGGTAAATACCAACGGCTGCGCCAAAGCTGTCCACATCCGGGATACGGTGTCCCATAATGAGCACATTTTCCTTGCCGGAAATAATTTCACGGAGAGCCTGCGCCTTCACGCGGGCCTTGACACGGGTATTCTTCTCTACCTGCTGGCTCTTGCCTCCATAGTAAACGATATTCTTCGGTGTCTTCACAACCGCCTGGTCTCCGCCGCGTCCAAGTGCGAGGTCAATCGCATTGCGTGCAAACTCATAATTCTGCGCATAGGTCAGACCATCCAGACCGATACCAATGCTGACGGTAACCGCCATTTCATTTCCGATATTAACGGTCTTCACATCCTCTAACAGATCGAACTTGTCCTGCTCAATCATCTCCATGGATTTCTTCCGGAGAACCACCATATATTTATCCTTTTCCAGTCTCTTACAGATTCCGTCGAAGGAAGAAATGTACTTGTTAATTTTACGCTCAATCAATGCCGTAAGCAGTGATCTTCGTACCTCTTCTACTGAAGCAAGCGCTTCCTCATAATTATCAAGGTAAATCATGCCGACCGCAAGGCTCTGATCATCCACTTCCTGTAATGCCAGACGAAGTGCGGTTTCATCAAATAAATAAAAAGCGATCAGATAGCCATGGTAATCTTCACTTGCAAAAACATCACTGTTCCGTACCATTTCATCGGTCAGGATCTTACGCATCTTCGCAAGATAATTGCTCTGCCCATAGATGAGATTAATCTCTACCCGCTCCTCCGCATTCGGAAGCTTCTCTTTCGTAATCGAAGGAAAAATGGAGGTGATGGACTTGTGATAGCCGCGGTCCTTATGCACCACATTTTCAAACGCCACATTCATCCAGATCACATGCCCTTCATCATCCAGAATGGCATAGGGAATTTCCAGCTCCTGCAGCAATACCTTCTGAATCTGTCCGTACTGCGTGGCGAAGCTGACCATCTCATTCAGGATCACCGGCTTATTATAAAACTGCATGGACAGCACAAGCGCAAAGTATATCAAAATAAAGCAGGTAAGAAGCAGCCCTGCCGGTATACTCAGCAAATAAATCACCAGATTAATTAAAATAAGCAATATGCCCAGATACACGGACGTCTGTGTATATCTCTTTAACCGGCCTTTCAATTTGATTCTATGTTTATTAGGCGCCATGTTTCATCCCTCTGTTGTACAATTGTTGCATTCTAAAATGTACAGTGTAACTATTCAGCCATTCGTAAAACCGATGCCAACGCAGCATAGTTTACCCATGTGGTTACTTCGCCATATAAATCATGTCGCAGGTTCTTACAAATGCAAGCATTCGACGTACCTGTTTCCATGATTTTCATGGCTCTGAATAGTTACAGTATATCATCATTTTTCTAAAAACACTATACTAAGATTTATTCAGTTACCGACGGAATTCGACGGGGATTTCATGTCCATATCTTCCAATAGATCTTTTAATATATTTTCCTGATACCCTGCTTTTTTCTTCTTTCTTACTTCTTTTGCTGTCTCACGAAGGATGGGATTTTCAACAGTTTCCAGTTTTTTCATGGATATATTGCCAATCTCTTCCTCCGAAAGGCTTTTCGCATAATCCTCATCTGACATTCTCCACACATGAATCCGATCCCCATATTTTCTCCAGAGTCTGTCGGCGATCCGGATCCCATCCGGATCAATATCGCCGCTATAGTAGATTTCCGCTCCGCTATCCATCAAAAAGGGCATCAGTTTCACAGCAGCACTCCGCAGCTGGCCGGACGTACATAATAATGCCACATTCTTTTGTTTCAGATGCTTCAGCAGATAGCTGAACACCATCTCATTTTCTACAATATAGACCTTGTCTCCTGACGGCTGTACCGCTGTCAGCTCCTGCAGGTTTTCCATGGTGACAGCACAGGACTCCTGCCTCCTGCAAAAGGCATCGTATGCCGGGTGCCAATCACCGCCAATCTGCAGCCGCAATCCATAGATATGCACAATAGAGGAAATATTATCCGGTACAATTCCTCCGGACAGCAGTATTTCCCTCCACCGATGGGCATTTTCCGGATAATCTGTCCGCGCAGCATAGCACATTCCATGAACCAATAATTGTCCCGCAGTCGTTCCCTGATCAAAATAATGGGGATTGCCGGATATTTCCGCAGAAAATACCGCCAACGGATATTCCTCTTCCGTCTCTCGAATATCTTCCAGCAAAAAGAGTGCCTTTCCCACGGTTTTCAGCAGTTTCTCCGTCTGTTCCCTGTCTCTTCCGTATTCTCTGATTACCGTCTGATAACCATACCTCTTTTGGAAAAGCATTTCCCGCAGCCAGGAGACAACCATCGAATCAGAACCGGCGCACTCTGTCAGACAGTCCTCCACTGTTTCAAAAAATTCCGCCCTGCCCCGCTCTTCCTCCATCCGCCTCTTCTGCGTGGTTATCATTTCTCTGCCGAAATACGCTCCCAGTATTTCTTCGAAACTCACAGGCGCAAATTTTGTACATTGCAGTCCTTTTTCAAATTCCGCAAAAGGAAACCGTATAGTGTCTTCATAAAATGTCTTTCCGAGTATCCCGCTGATGGCTCTCCGCTCATCTTCCGAAGCATGTTTCAGAGTAATGATTCCTGTTACTCTTCCGTAGGCTTTCCATTTCTTCTCAAATTCCGAAAAACACCTTTGGTACGCCGGATTTTCTTTAAAATATGCTGCACATGCTTCATTATTGTTCATCCAGAATCCTCTCATGTCCGTTCCATGTATACCGGATCACGGATACCACCTGGGAGTTCTCCGGGCGGTGCAGTTCTGCGATCCGGAGACCCTTTACCGTCTCAAAGCATCCCCACAGTGCCTGAGAATTCATGATATAGTCGAAATCCAGCTTATGGACCAGTTCAAACATACTTTTGATATTCTTATCGTCAACACCGGCAAATGCCTCATCCAGCGCAATAATCCTGGGATGGTCTTTATTTTCTGCCTTTTTGTACTGTGCATTTACCGCTCCGAACAACGGCACATACATGGCCATTGCTTTTTCGCCCCCGCTGAACCTGTTAAATGCAGCATTGGTCAGTGGCTTTTTCGTCTCTTCTCCCCGCCGGAAAAACATTTGGAAACCAAACCATTTCCGGTAATCCAGAGCATCTCTTATCAGCTCCATGTAATTGATAATCGTTCCTGCCTCTTCCAGTTTTGTCTTTTCTGCACGTATCTTGCTGCGGAAATGACCTGCTACTTTCTCAATATCATCCAGGGTAAGCAGTTCCCGGTCACGTAGAAGGATCTGCTCCAGATCTGCTGTATCCAGCTCTTTGTCATTGTCGGCTTTGCAGGGCTGCCATTCCAGGGAAAAGCGAAGTCCCATAGACGTATCGATCTCCTGCATAAGTTTTGACATGTCTTTTGCCCACCTTCTACTTTCAGCTATGCGGTCCGTAAGCTGCTGGCTGATCGTCTGGGACAGGATATCTTCGAAAAGCTCCCGGTCCTTTTTCTGTATCAGCAGTTCTGTCTCTTCGATTGCTGTCTTCAGAATATTGTAAAATTCTTCCAGATATACCCTTTTCCCATTCCATGTAGAAATAATGCGTACCCGCTTACGCACAGCATCTATGCCCCCCGTATCACCGAAGCATTCTTCCATGGCTGTTCCGTAGCTTGCAAGACTTCCGTTATGCTTCAGATATACGGCGTGTAATGCCTGAAGCAGTTCCACGGGCTCTCGGTTCTTATCACTTTCCCGCAATATTTTCACTGCTTCTCTGGCGCATTCATGGACTGAGCGCCCTTCCCGGTTCAGGATCAGTTTCAGATCCAGTTCCTCTTCAAAATAATTTCTGAGTGCAGTTTCTTCTATAATGAACTGTTGCAGCTTTTCTTTTTGTTCCGGCAGCTCTTTTTGTAATATCTGCAGTCTTTCTTTCAAGGTGACTCCCAGAATCTTCAAATCCTCCAGTTTCCCGTTGATCTGCGCCAGTTCTTCCTTCACCTGTTTCAGCCGGTTTGCCTTTTCCAGCAGTTCCGGACTTTTCAAATACTCTTCCAGCTGACGGATCTGGATTTCACAGGCTTTTGCACGGGTACTGTAAGTTCTTTTTTCTGTAAAGGCTTCCTCCTGATTCTCCTGATATTGTTCTATCCGGTCTTTTCTGTCCAGACAGCTAATCTGTTCCGTATTTATATGCAGCAGCTCCTGCCTTGTGCTCTGCCATATCCTTCCATATTCTTCGACGGCATTGCAGGCTTCCTCATATGCCTCTGCTGTTCTGCCATAGGGCAGCATTTTACAAAGCTTCAATACCTCCTGATATTGCCGGTTCTTCTGTTCGGAAAGTCTGTGTTCCTGATCCTTCTGTTTCAGATATTCATTCTCCAGCGTCTCCAGAATACGCTCCAGCTCTCTTTTCTCCGACAATGCGGTCTCAATCTCCGAAAAATCAGGAATCTGCTGATATTCCGCCTGCAATCTCTCCATGCGTTCCTGTAATTGTGTGATTTCGGCATTCCACTCTTCTATAATTCTGCCGGTGTTTTCTATCTGTTCCTGCAATTCCCGGATCTTTTGTTCTTTTCTCCGTTTTCTCGCCAGATATCCCACATATTCAGCAGCCTGTTTATCCGCTTTACCAGCTAAGATTCCCTGCCGGAAGCTGCCGTCCGCACCGAAACAGATTTCCCGTGTCTTTCCTTCCTCTTCATAAATATTGCTGAGGATTTCCAGCACTGGGGTTCTTAATTCCTGTGGCAGATCATCACTTACTGTCAATTTGGAGAAATGGCTGCTGCCCGGCCCGTCTGTCTGTAGAACCGCATCCAGAAATTCCGGATGATCTGCTTTTATTTTTGCAAAATCCTCTCTCGTCACCACCAGGGCATCGAGTATTCCGGACATCTGTAATTGTGCCTCCAGTCTCGCACAGACTGTCTCCTCCAAATTCTTTGCAAACTCTACCGTTCTGTAAAACGGAATGGCTGTGATCCCCGCCTGTGCCAGGGATGCTCTGGATTTTTCGACTACCTCATCCCGTTCCGGCTCCAGTTCCTGCTGCTCCTGCACCTTCTTCAGCTGTTCCCGAACCTCTTTCAGGATTCCTTCCTTGATCTCCCGCTGATACTGCTTCTCATTTTTTTCATCCGTAAGCTGCTGCCGCTGTCTTTCATAATCTGCCCGGAAATCCCGCTGTATTTCTATACCATCCGCTACGGTCTCGTATTGTCTTGCTTTTTGCTCTGCCTGTAGAAGAACTTCCCGTTCCGGATGCCATTCTGCGGATGTCTCCGCTCTGTGAAAGACTTCCGTGATCCATGCATCGATTCTGTCAGATACCTGTTCTTCTGCCCACTCCAGCCGTTGTTCTTCCTCCGCTTTTTTCTTCTTCGTCTCTTCCAGCCGGCTGGCGGCTTCCTCATATTGTCCCAAGATCTGTTCATATTGTCTGAGAGCAGTTCTTCCTGCCGTCAGCTGATTTTTCCATATTTTCAGATGCTCTGAAATCTCGTCTCTTTCCTCGTATTCTTCCAGACTGATTTTCTCTTTTGCCTTCTCATGATGTTCCCATTGCAGGATTTCCTGCTGTTCCTCCAGCTCTTTCCTCTTTTCCTTCAAGGTATCTCGGCGAAGTTCCAGCTGCTCCTCCAGCTTTTTCAGAGTCATCTCCTCTCCCCGGATCCGCTCCTTACCTTCCTCGATCTTTTTCTCCCAGCGTTGTTCTCCTTCCGCAGCCTCCCTGTGCTCTGCCTTTAGTTTCTCCAGCTTCCTGTCTGCATCCTCAAGTTCCGGATCCAGGAGAGCGTTACGCTCCGTTTCTTTCAGCTTTTTCTCTGCCGTAAGTCTCTCTGTATCCTGCGCTGCCCGGCTCTGCTCTTCCTGTGCCTCACTCTGCAGCTGTTCTTTTTCATCCAGTATTGCCTGTTCTTTCTCCACTTCCTGCTTCCTGTTCAGGTAGTTCAAAGCCTTCTTCGCCAGCATGTACTGATTATAACGGGTATATTCATTACGGATGATCTTTACATCGTCAAAGGAGCGGTTGAGCATTTCCAGACTGTCCTGTATCTCATCCATCTTTTCCATGGCATCTACCATGGGACGCAGATCCTCATCCGTCAAAGTCTGCAGGGAATCATTCAGAATGTCATATACTTTGGTGGGTTTAAACTCCTTGGAAAGCTTTGGAGCACGCACCTTCACAAGCAGCTTGATAAACTGCTCATACTGCTCCTCCTTACGGAAGCCGAAAATATACTGGTTGACATGCTTCTTGTATTCCGACGGACTGTCTGTAAAAAAATTTTCTTCTCCCAGCTCCGCTTTCATCTCCCGCTTATCCCTTGGAATTTTGTTTGATCCCACTTCCTTATACAGCCACAGATCATATCCTACCCTGCGGCCGTCCAAAATCACAAAGCCCCAGAAATCCATCGGTTTCCCACGCTTTGCTTTTTGTCCGATTCCAATAGTACGATACTCTCCGGAATCCTCTTTCCAGAACTCCAGGAACAGATATCCGGTAGACTCCTCCCTGCCCTCTTCTCCCAGAAAATAGTATTCCATCCGGCGGTCACTGGACCCAAAAGGATCCAGACGGCTGGGTGTACGGTCTCCATCCAGTACAAACGGAATAAAGCTCTGTGTCGTAATGGATTTTCCGGAACCGTTCTGTCCGCGCAGAAGCAGTTTTCCATCCTCGAATTCAAAATCCTCTTCATCATATAACCAGAAATTCACAAAACCGATCCGGTTCATT
>ERZ1034719.500-NODE-500-length-22991-cov-6.140173_pt1 | contig 22991 bp, 21 predicted proteins | sample MGYA00520703_ERZ1034719 | MGnify/ENA primary metagenome ERZ1034719 (study PRJEB33766, sample SAMN09781716) | gut metagenome | biome: gut microbiome | host: Homo sapiens | place: Madagascar | study: EMG produced TPA metagenomics assembly of the PRJNA485056 data set...
TTATTATATAATAAGGAAACCGCTCTGCCCACGGCAGAGCGGTTTTTCGTTCAATCCTCCGGCATGGCGACGGCGCGCACGGGCGAGCCGTCAGCGTCCTTGAAGCGCAGGGGGAGCGTCGCGTAGGGGAAGGTTTTCCCCACAAGGGAGGCGAGATTGCAAAGGTTTTCCGTGTTCACAAAGCCTGCGCCGAGCAGGATCTTGTGCACGGGATAGTCCACCGTGTCCATCGGGTCGATGGAGATGGCGTCGGTGCCGACGCCCTTGAGCGGAAAGGCGGCAAGGTACTCCGCCGCCTCAAGCGAGAGCACGGGGAAGGGGGAGAAGTACTGCTCGCTGCCCCAATATTTCTCCCAGCCGGTGTAGAAGAGCAGGAAGTCTGCGGCCTCGATCTCCGAGGCGTGGAGCTGGAGCCGCGCTTTGGGGATCTCCTTTCCCGCAAGATCGGAGCAGTCGAGCACATAGGCCGTGCCGACGTACTTGTCCGCCGGAAATTGATCGAGCGTCTTGCCGTCGCGCAGCATATGCGCGGGGGCGTCCATGTGCGTGCCGGTGTGGGAGCCCATCGTCAGCAGCGTTTCACGGAAGCCGTGCTGCTCAAAGGTGTTCGAGGGCGTGAGCTTCGGCGGCTCGGTCTCGGGATAGACGGGCATGGCCTCTTCAATGAGGTGGGTCAGGTCAAGAATTTTCATGGCGCTTCTCCTTTTCCAAATAGATCATCAGGGCGGCGAGGTCGGCGGGAGAGACGCCCGAAATACGCCCCGCCTGTCCGAGCGAACGGGGACGGATGGCGGCTAACTTTTCCCGCGCCTCGAGCCGCAGACCGTCGATGCCGGAATAGTCAAGCTCCTCGGGCAGCAGGCGGCTCTCGAGCCGCGCGAACTCCTCGACCTCGGCCATCTGGCGGCGGATGTAGCCCTCGTACTTCACGGTGATCTCCACCTGCTCGGCGATGTCCTGCGGGCAGGCGGCGCAGCCGGCGTCGAAGACCCGCAGATCGTCGTAGCGCAGCTGCGGGCGGCGCAGCAGCGCGATGAGCGGGCTGCCGTCCGTGATCTCCGCCGTGCCGCGAGAACGCAGCAGCGCGTTGAGCGCCTCGCTCGCGGGAAGGCCGGTGTGCTCGAGCCGTTTGATCTCCCGCGCGACGGCGGCGTACTTTTCCTCCACGGCGGCAAGACGCTCGTCGGAGATGAGGCCGATGTCGTGCCCGAGCTTTGTGAGCCGCCGGTCGGCGTTGTCCTGCCGTAGAAGCAGGCGGTATTCGCTGCGGCTCGTCATGATGCGGTAAGGCTCGTTCGTACCCTTGGTCACAAGATCGTCGATGAGTGTGCCGATGTAGCTCTCCGAGCGGGAGAGGACAAAGGGAGACTGCCCCGCGAGCCTGCGCGCGGCGTTCACGCCGGCAACAAAGCCCTGTACGGCGGCCTCCTCGTAACCGGACGAGCCGTTGAACTGCCCCGCGCCGTACAGCCCCGCGATGGCTTTCGTTTCCAGCGTAGGCTTGAGCGCGGTGGGGTCGATGCAGTCGTACTCAATGGCGTAGGCGGGGCGCATGATCTCCGCGTGCTCAAGCCCCGGAATGGTATGGACCATCCGCACCTGTACGTCCTCTGGCATCGAGGAGGAAAAGCCCTGAATGTACAGCTCCTCGGTATCAAGCCCCATCGGTTCGATGAAGAGCTGGTGGCGGGGCTTGTCCGCGAAGCGGACGATCTTCGTCTCGATGCTCGGGCAGTAGCGCGGCCCGACGCCCTCGATCACGCCGGAGTAGATGGGGCTGCGGTCGAGATTTTCGCGGATGATGCGGTGTGTCTCCTCGTTCGTGTAGGTGAGGTAGCACACCGCCTGATTGCAGGGGACGCGCTCGGTCGTGAACGAGAACGGCAGCGGCTCGGCGTCGCCATTCTGCCGCTCCATTTTGGAGAAATCGACGCTGCGGGCGTTGACGCGCGGGGGCGTGCCGGTCTTGAAGCGGCGCAGAGGAAGTCCGAGCGCGCGCAGCCGCTCCGCGAGCGGCAGGCTCGCGTGCATCCCGTCGGGGCCGCTTGACTGAATACATTCGCCCACGATGGTGCGCCCGTCGAGGTAGGTTCCCGAGCAGAGGATGACAGCCTTTGCGCCGAACACCGCGCCCGTCGCGGTGACGACGGCGGAGACTGCGCCGTTTTCCACGCGCAGCTCCACGATCTCCGCCTGCCGCAGCGTCAGGTTTTCCTGCCGCTCGAGCGTATGCTTCATGATCTGCTGATAGCGGCGGCGGTCCGCCTGCGCGCGCAGAGACCACACGGCGGGGCCCTTGCCGCGGTTCAAAAGGCGATACTGGATGCAGGCGCGGTCGGCGGCCTTTGCCATCTCGCCGCCGAGCGCGTCCAGCTCGCGCACAAGATGGCCCTTACCCGTGCCGCCGATGGCGGGGTTGCAGGGCATATTGCCCACCGCGTCAAGGTTGATGGTGAAGCAGACCGTTTTCCGTCCCAATCGCGCGCTTGCGAGCGCGGCTTCAATGCCGGCATGGCCCGCGCCGATGACGGCGACGTCGTAGTCGCCGGCAAAAAATTCGTACATAGGCGTCCTCTCGCCTCCCGAAGAACAAAATTGGATACATTATTTTACCACAGGGCTTTGAGCGGAAACAAGCAAAACGAATTAGCGCAAAGCACAAAACGGCGAAAATATTTTTGTGAAATATGTGGAAAGTCACACTTGCGCGCTTGACAGAGAAGTGGTATCATACCCTTGAAATTGAAAAGAGAAAGGAGCGTGAGAACCAATATGATGTTTGAAAACTTCAAGGGCTTCGACGTCGATGACATGATCTTCGGCACGACGGAGCAGATCGTCAGCGAGCGCTGAGCGACCAAAACGGAACCACGCAGGGATGCGTGGATTTTTTGTTTTTATGGGGCAGTTTGCACCGTTGACGATAAAAAATTGGGAAAATCCGCCGCCGAGGCGGATTTTTCTTGCCTTTCGCGCGGCGGTATGATATACTTTTTCGGCTAATGCAGTATGAGAAGAGGAGATCACCATGGCTGTTATCGAATACGATTCCTATAAGCAGAAGCTGCTCGCCATGAGCGACACGTTTGAAAACCTTCAGAAGGCGCTTGACATCGAATCCTCCAAGCACGAGATCGCGCGGCTCGAGGCCGAGGCGCACGAGGACGGCTTCTGGAACGACATCGAGCGCTCGCAGGCCAATCAGATGCGCACCAAGCAGCTGCAAAATAAGGTCCACCGCTTTGAAAAGCTCGTCTCCACGCGCGACGACCTGCTCGCCCTCATCGACATGGGCAACGAGATGGACGACGCCAGCCTGCTGCCCGAGCTGGAGGAGGGCTTCGCCGATCTGGAGAAGCGGATCGAGGAGGTCCGCCTCACGACGCTGCTCTCCGGCGAGTACGATAACTGCAACGCCATTCTGACCTTCCACGCCGGCGCGGGCGGCACCGAGGCGCAGGACTGGACGCAGATGCTCTACCGTATGTATATGCAGTGGGCGAACAAGCACGGCTTCGAGTTCGAGATGATGGACTATATCGACGGCGAAGAGGCCGGCATCAAGAGCGCGACGGTCATGGTCAAGGGCGAGAACGCCTACGGCTATCTCAAGAGTGAGAACGGCGTCCACCGTCTGGTGCGCGTTTCCCCCTTTGACGCGAACGCCCGCCGCCAGACGAGCTTCGCCGCGCTCGAGGTCATGCCCGAGCTGCCCAACGACATCGAGGTCGACATTCGACCCGAGGACATTGAAATGCAGGTCTACCGCTCCTCCGGCGCGGGCGGCCAGCACGTCAATAAGACCTCGTCTGCGGTGCGTCTCATTCATATCCCCACCGGTATCGTCACCGCCTGTCAGACACAGCGCAGCCAGTTCCAGAACCGCGACTACGCCATGCAGATGCTCAAATCCAAGCTCATGGAGCTGAAGATCCAGCAGCACGCGGAGAAGATCAGCGACCTCAAGGGCGTGCAGCTCAAGATCGAATGGGGAAGCCAGATCCGCTCCTATGTCTTCATGCCCTACCAACTCGTCAAGGATACGCGCACGGACTACGAGACCGGCAACATTCAGGCGGTCATGGACGGCGACCTCGACGGCTTCATCAACGCCTACCTCACCAAGGCCGCGAACGGCGAACTGAAAAAATAAAGAAAAAGGTGCTCTGTCCGCCGGGCGGAGCACCCTTTCACGCACGGAGATACGGAAAATGGACGAGAATATCAGAGAAGAGATCCTACAGGAAAATAAAATGGGCACCATGCCGGTCGGCAGGCTGCTCTTCAGCATGGCGGTGCCGATGATGGTATCCATGCTGTTTCAGGCGCTCTACAACGTGGTGGACAGCATCTTTGTGGCAAAGCTCAGTCAGGACGCGATGAACGCCGTGTCGCTCGCGTTCCCGCTCCAGACGCTGTGCATCGCCTTTTCCGGCGGCACGGGCGTGGGCATGAACGCCCTGCTCTCCCGCTCGCTGGGCGAGAAGAATCAGGCGGGCGCGGACCGCGCGGCGAATGTCGGCCTGTTCCTCACGCTGTGCAATTTTGCGCTCTTTGCCCTCATCGGCTGGACGCTTGCGGGACCGTTCTTCCGCTTTCAGACGGACAACCCGCAGATCATCGCTTACGGACGCGGCTATGTGACTGTCTGCATCGGCTGCTCGATCGGCCTGTTCTTCCAGATGTATAGTGAGCGCCTGCTGCAATCGACGGGACGCACGAACCTCTCCATGATCACGCAGATCGCCGGCGCGGCCACCAACATCGTTCTCGATCCCATCCTCATTTTCGGCCTGCTCGGCTTCCCGCGGCTGGAGGTCGCCGGTGCGGCGATCGCCACCGTTATCGGTCAGCTCGTCGGCACGTCCATCGGCTTCTATCTCAACCTCACGCGCAATCCCGACGTGCATCTGCGCCGCCGCGAGATCCGTCCCCACGCCGCGACGATCAAGGAGATCTACGCGGTCGGCGTGCCGTCCATCATCATGCAGTCCATCGGCTCGGTGATGGTGTTCGGCATGAACAAGATTCTCATCTCCTTTACCGAGGCGGCGACGGCGGTGTTCGGCGCGTACTTCAAGCTCCAGAGCTTCATTTTCATGCCCATCTTCGGCCTGAATAACGCGATGGTGCCTATCATTTCGTACAACTACGGTGCGGGCAAGCCGGAGCGCTTCCGCAGGACGATCCGCCTTTCGGCTGTCACAGCCATCGCCATCATGTGCGTGGGTCTTGCGTTCTTCGAGATCATCCCCGGTACGCTGCTCGGTCTCTTCTCCCCCTCGGAGGAGATGCTGACCATCGGCAGGACCGCGCTGCGCATCATCGGCCTGACGTTCCCGCTCGCGGGCTTCTGCATTGTCTCGGGCAGCGTCTTTCAGGCGCTCGGCACGCCGTTTTACAGTCTGATCGTCTCGGTCTGCCGCCAGATCTGCGTGCTGCTGCCGGTGGCGTATCTGCTCTCCCTGACCGGACGGCTGGAGCTGGTGTGGTGGTCGTTCCCCATCGCCGAGCTCGTGAGTCTGACGCTCTCGGCCATCTTTCTGCGCAGGACGCTGCGCGCGGCCGGCGAACGCCTGAGCCAAAACTAAAAAAACAGGAGACGCCGTCCGATGGATGGCGTCTCCTTGCTGTATTCTGCGCTTACAGCCCCAGACCGGGGATGTTCAGACCGCTGGTGAAGCTGTTCATGCGGCTGCTCATCGCGTCGTCCGCCTGACGCAGTGCCTCGTTGACCGCAGAGATCACAAGGTCCTGCAGCATCTCGACGTCCTCGGGATCGACCGCCTCGGGCTTGATGGTGAGCGCGGTGATCTCCTTCTTGCCGTTTGCCGCAGCGCTGACGGCACCGCCGCCGACGCTCGCTGTGAAGGTGGCCTCCTCGACCTCCTGCTGGGCCTTCGCCATCTCCTGCTGCATCTGCATGAGCTTCTGCTGCATCTGCATCTGCTGCGCCGCCTGTCCCGCGCCGTTCGAGAAGCCGCGGCGCGCGCTGTAACCCTTTGCCATATCCGTATTCCTCCTGATGTTACTTGATGTTGAAGTTATCGAACTTGCTGCCCATACGCAGCAGGTCCTGGAATTTGTCGCGTTTTTTCCCGTCCTCCGGCTCGCCGACCACGAAGCGCACGGCAATCGCCTGACCGGCACTCTGGCCCGTCACCTCGCGCAGCACCGCGGCGACCGCCTCGGTATCGAGCATGGCCTTCGTCACCGCCGTCGGACAGTAGACCGTCAGCACGCCGTTGGCGAGCCGTCCGTCCGCCTGACCGACGAACGCGCGCTTGTCGGGCGTGAGTCGGTTTTTGTAGCTCTCCATCAGCGCGAGCCAGATGTCGCTGTCACCGGTCGGTGCGGACGCTTCCGCCTTCGGCTCTGCGGCCTGCGGCGCGGGAGCCGACGTCGCGCTCTGCGGACGTTCCGGCTCTGCCGGCTCGCCGTAGGGCGGGGGAGCGTCGTCAAAGGATCCGTCCGCCGGCGCGGGCGCGCTGTCCTCCCACGGGGGAGGAGCCTCGTCCTCCACGGCTGTCGGCTTCGCCGCAGCCCTTGCGGGAGCGGGCTTCTCCGCCGGCGCGGGCACCACCTGCGCCGTGCTTTCCGCGGCAGCATAACGCACGCCCGCGGTCATTTGTTGTTCAAGCCGCGCGAGGCGAGCGTTGATGGCGCTCAGGTCGCCGGAGAGCGTTTCGTCGCAGAGCTTCAGGAGACACAGCTCCGCATCCGTGCGGCGGTTGACGCTCACGTTCATGTCCGCCGCTGTGCGCTGGAGCGTGGTGCAGATGGCGATGAGCCGCGCACTGTCAGCCTGCCGCAAAAGGCCGTCCATCGTCTGGCTGTCGTAGCCGCCCGTGAGCAGCGCCGCGCCGCCCTCGGGAGCCGTTTTGGAAATGAGCAGGTCGCGCGCGAGCGCGGACAGCTCGCCGAGCACCGCGCCCACGTCCTTGCCGCTGCCGTAGAGCCGGTGGAGCAGCAGCAGCGCGGCCTTTGTGTCGCGCCGCAGAACGCAGTCCATCAGCTGCGCGGTCTGGAGGTTGCCCGCCAGTCCCAGCGCGTCGAGCACCGCCGCGCTGTCGATGGTCCCGCCCGCCGCCGCACACTGGTCCAGAAGGCTCAGCGCGTCGCGCAGCGCGCCGTCGGCAATGTGCGCGAGCAGCTCCGCGCCGTCCGGCCGGAGGTCGATGCCCTCCTGCTCCGCGATGTAGTTCAGCCGTCCCACGATCTCGCGCGGCAGAATGCGCCGGAATGCAAAGCGCTGGCAGCGCGAGAGAATGGTCGCGGGCACCTTGTGCAGCTCGGTCGTCGCCAGAATGAACATCAGGTGTTCCGGCGGCTCCTCCAGAATTTTCAGCAGCGCGTTGAACGCCGCGATGGAGAGCATGTGCACCTCGTCGATGATGTACACACGCTTTTTCACCTGCGCGGGGGAGTAGATGGCCTCGTCCCGCAGCGCACGGACATGGTCCACGCCGTTGTTCGAGGCGGCGTCGAGCTCCATCACATCGAGAAAGCCGCCGGACTCGATGCCGAGGCAGCTCTGGCATTTGTTGCAGGGGTTACCATTCTCGGGGTGCTCGCAGTTGACTGCCTTGGCGAGGATCTTTGCGCAGGTGGTTTTGCCCGTGCCGCGCGTGCCGGTGAAAAGGTAGGCGTGCGAGAGCCGTCCCTCCGCGACCTGCCGCTGCAGCGTTTCGGTGACGTGCTCCTGCCCGACCACGTCGGAGAAAGTCTTGGGCCGCCACTTGCGGTACAGCGCCTGATACATACCACATTGCCCCTTTCGTGAGGATAGAAAAGGTCCTCCGTATACAGCTGCGTGACCGGCGCCCTTGCGGCACATGACTGGTCCCGCTTAATGCTGCTCGGTTCCCCGCCTGACATGGTTCGCGGGCATTCATTGCGCAAGACCGATCCCGCAGCTGTATGCGGAGGACGGATAACAAAAGATATTATACGATACGGCTCTCGGAAAGGCAACAAAAATTTTTTGAAAAAAGTGAAAAAAGGACTTCACAAATGAGAAAAGCTGTGGTATGATATGCGGGCTGAAAAGTTCATGGGCCTGTAGCTCAGTTGGGAGAGCGTACGGTTCGCATCCGTAAGGTCGTGGGTTCGAATCCCTTCAGGTCCACCATAAAAAGCCGTGAAATCAAATGATTTCACGGCTTTTTGCAACTTATTGAGACTTTGATGCGAGCTGATTTCCGCTTAAATTTGCCACCGATCGGTTCGCATCCTTAAAAATTATACTGTTTCTGAAAGACCGGAGTAGTCATAGGACGCTCCGGCCTTTCGCATTTTTGTAGGAGGATTTCAAAATGGCACAGCTCCGGCACCTCGAAGAACTCAAAATCGGACTGGTACACGCCGGCTTTGAGCCGGAGCGCATCGAGGATCAGCACCTGCCCGTCCGATGGGAGAATCACTACCTCTGCCGAGTTTCCGGAAGGGGCAGTGTGCTGTACCGGCAGGAGAACGTGGATGGCATCGGCGCGCAGGACGCTTTGCAGACTGTCATCCATACCGCTGCCATGACCGCGGAATACATGACGGCGATGGAGCGTACACCGAAGCTCCAAGCCACAGGACTGGAGGGCGACTACCGTATCCTCGCTGACTTTGGTGATGCGGTGCTGGCGGGACATCCGTCCGAGCGAGGCGCCCAGTTTGTGACGTGGGAGTGGGATTGGGACCGTAAGGGTGTCCACCATGGTCATTACTTCCAAAACGGCTGCGAGGAGACCAAGCACGACTTCGTCCGACGCAGCGGGCTTCTTCCCAAAGAAGCATTATTTGAACCGGAACAACTCGCCGAAATGCATCGAGCATGAGAACATCGTCTTCTCCCTCGGCGTCAAGCTGCTGTGCCTGCTGCTCGTCGCCGTAGGCGTCGCCAATATGTGGATGGGTATTTTCGCCGACGTCGGCGTGATGGTCCTTGCGGTGCTCAACGCCATCCGCGCCTGCGCGTGCAGGACCTGTAAAAATAGCCCCGAAAAAACAAAAATCGAAGGCTCGCTCTGAGGCAGCCTTCCGCACGTCTGAACAAGGCGGGAATCGTTTGAAACACAAAAAATTATGGTGCTTCTGCTGGCACTGCTGCTCCTGACTGCACTTTTGCAGTACCTCGGCCCTTGCCGCAAACGGCGATGTGGCGAGTGCGGTCGAGGGAATCTGGAAGGAGGCGGTAAAGCAGACCAAGAGCGTGGTGGAGACCGTCGTATTTCCCGCGCCGAAGTACATCTGGAACGTCATCGGGATTTAAGCAGTGAGCTATGTAGAATAATTGGATCAACAAACGCTTGATAGAAGCGTTTTCTTGTGGTATATGCAGCAGATAAAATCTGTACATACACACGATATGGATGCAGTGTTCCGGAGGTTATCCACATGGCAAATCGAGCTTCCAGCATAGCGAGAGCACACGGTGAGATTCAGATGACAGACGGCTCTCTGTGGAAAAATATGTTTTATTTCAGCATCCCGCTTATGCTGTCTCAGCTTTTGCAGGTACTTTTCAATATGGCGGATGTGGCGGTCGTGGGCAAGTTCTCAAGTGCGGAAGCATTGGGAGCGGTTGGCTCGACCACGACCCTTGTGACTTTGTTCACCGGCTTCCTCATCGGCATGGGAAGCGCCGTCAATGTTCGCGTTGCGCAGCATCTTGGCGCCCGGGATAAGGCGAGCACAGCTGCGTCTATCCGCACCTCGTTTGTGATCTGCCTCGCCACAGGCGGTATCATCATGGTGCTCTGCCTTCTTTCCGCGAGGTTCATGCTGGAATTGCTCGGAACAAAGGACGACCTTATCGAGGGTGCTGTGCTTTATTTTCGCATCTATGCGCTCGGTATGCCGGCACTCGGAGCTTTTAACTTCGGCAATGGCGTACTCAGCGCAAACGGCGACACAAAGCGCCCGCTTACCTATCTTACGATTGCCGGAATTTTGAATGTGCTTTTCAATCTGCTTTTCGTCATCGTTTGCGGCATGGTGGAGGACGGCGTTGCGCTTGCGAGCATCATCACGCAGTATGTGTCTGCGGTGCTTATTCTGATGCATATGGGACGGCAGGAGGACGACTGTGCGTTCCGCCTCGGAGATCCGAAAAACGGATCGGACAAGGCCGAGGGGAAACGCATCCTCGGGCTTGGGATCCCGGCAGGTCTTCAAAATGCCATTTTTGCTGTTGCCAACCTGTTTATACAAGGCGCTGTCAACTCCTTTGATGCTGTCATGGTCGAGGGGAATTCCGCCGCAGCCAATGCCGATGCCATCATCTACAATGTTATGGCGGCATTTTATATGGCTTGCTCGACCTTTATGGGGCAGAATCTGGGCGCCGGAAAGCGTGATCGCGTGTTGAAAAGCTATCTGGTCGGCGTAGTCTATTCGTTTGCAGCGGGTGCCGTGCTTGGCGGTATGCTGTTCCTGTTCGGCAGAGAGTTTATGTCCCTGTTTGCCAACGAGGAAGATGTCATCGAAGCCGGACTTTAACGCACCTGCATCATGAGCTTCTCCTATGCTATCAGTGCCTTTATGGACTGTACCATTGCAGCCTGCCGCGGCATCGGAAAGAGCCTCGTACCGACCATCATTGTGATCATAGGCTCCTGCGTGTTCCGTGTGGCGTGGATCTACACAGTATTTGCCTATTTCCGTACCATTCCATCTCTGTACCTGCTGTACATCTTTTCGTGGACGATCACGGCGATCGCGGAGATTATATACTTTATCGTCAGTTATAAAAGACTTCGGCTTACCGGTTGTTTGCTACCCTCTGGCGAATAAGGACAGTTCTATGCTCACGTGAAAGACCTGAAGCAAGAAGAGGTTGAAGCACAGACTTGGCTTTCAAGGACACTCTGGCATATTAAGCTATTTCTGATATAATACTAAACTTCTAAAATGAAATATCACATAAAAAGGCCGTCGCCCGCAAGGGCGGCGGCTTTTTTGCGGCGAGCCTTTTCACGGTCGCCCCCGTGCGGCTCTATCATCAGTTATGCTCCTCGTTCGGGATGCTCACGCTCACGCCGTTGACCTCTACACCATCGTCGGCGGGAATGAGCAGATACCTGCGCCCGCCAATCATGCGGGCTTCGATGAGGTAGCTGTTTTCCGGCGCGACGGTGATCTTCACCTCCGGCGTGGTGATCTCGAACTTGCCTGTGCCGAGAATGTTCTTCGGGTTCAGCGCGGCGTTCTCGCCGTACTGCTTCTCGCACTCGCGGCGGAAGCTCTCGACCTTCTCCTCGCTCACGCCACTCTCGGACAGGATGCCGCCGACGTCACCGACCGTCAGCTCCAGCGGCGCGGGATCGCGGCTCTCCTTATGCTCCTGAATGCGGCCGCGAAGCTGCTCGTGGACGGACTGCACCACATCGTAGCTGCAATCCTTTTCAAGCGTATCAGCGAGCGCGGTATCAAACACATTTTTCTGCTCAACGGCGGACATCGGCGGCTCCACACGGAATACCGCGTCAATGACCTCCTCGTGGATGAGCTCGACGTTCTTGCTGTAGAAAAGCGCGTTGTAGATGTTCGCCGCGCGGTCGTCGAAGGCGGGAAACAGGAAACCAAGCTCGGGCGCAAGAGCGATATGTCCGGTGGAGCTGGGGTGGAAGAAGTTCTCGTCGGTATCGTAGCGCAGCTCGAGTGTCGGCGCCTTCACAGGACAGATGGCGCAGACAAAATACTTGTAGACGTCGCCGGAGGCGTCCGCCTGCAGCTCGTCATCCTTGCCGCGGTAGGGAACATCGTAGGCATCGGCGGCGAGGAGAATGAGATAGTTCGTCTCACCCATGCTCAGAGATTCAATAATTTTGCGGCAAAGCGTCTCGCGGGCGTTCGCATCCTTGCACTCCGTCTGGCGCAGGGTTTGGAGCAGGCGGTGCTCGTCGCTGTCCGCGACCTGCGCGGTGGAAAATTCAATGTCGATGAGGTTGCGCCCCAGCGTGCCGGAGAGCGTCTTTTTGAGCAGCCCCAGATACATCTCCTGCTCCTCCTGCCGCATGAGGCCGAGGGAGGCGTCGATCCACGAGATGACCTCGCGGTTGGAGTTGACATAGCAGCCGAAGATGCGGCTGAAGTTATTTTTATCGAGCCGGAAGCGCCGGCGGATCTCGTTGAGTTCTTTCTGGTTCATTTGCTTCTTCCTTCTCTCACAGAATATCACGGAGAGAAATTCTACCACAGCGTCCCTCGGGCGGCAAGAGGGACCACATCGATCCATGTGGAGAAAAAGAATGGCTAAATTTATCTATTTCACGCCGGAGGAAAAGGCGCGGGCGCAGAATACCGACCTGGTATCTCTGCTGCGCGCCCAGGGCGAGCGCCCCATTCGCTCCGGTCGAGAGTATCGTACCCCCAGCGACCCCAGCGTCACCGTCCACGGCAACATGTGGTTCGACCACTCCAAGCGCGAGGGCGGTTACGCTATTAGCTTCGTCCAACGCTAAATACGGATGTTGTTTCAGGAACAGACTGGACGATGGCTGGCACCGCCTGCACGGGAGCCTCACACCCCTGCGGCTCTCGCAGATCGTCCTCATTGCCCTGCGGCGGTTCACGGCCCGTCAGGACCGCTTCACGCTCGGACTGCGGCTGGATGAGTGCAGCTTTAGCCCTGGCGTGCAGAAACGCAACAATTTTCCGGAACATCCCTTGACAAATCTCATCATTTGGCATTTAATATTAAATTGATATTGTCGTGAAAAGCTGTATGTTTATCTGCCGGCGGCTGCCGGCGGACGGATCATGGACCGACCGGGAGCACAAGAGAGGCACGACATTCATTGTGCCCCTCTTGTTATATTTTGCCTCGTGCGGCTTTTCCATAAGGTATCTGCCTCAAACAGAAAGACGGAAGGACAAAAGCTTATGAACTGGGAGATCACAACATTTATCGCGTACTTTGTTATCCTGCTCGGCGTGGCGCTGGTGTTCTACTTCAACGGCACGAACAAAAATTCGGAGGACTTCTTCCTCGGCGGACGCTCCATGGGCCCTTGGGTCACCGCCTTGTCCGCGCAGGCGTCCGATATGTCCGCGTGGCTGCTGATGGGCCTGCCCGGCTCGATCCTCGCCTTCGGCTTCGGCCAGATGTGGATCGGCATCGGCCTTGCCATCGGTACGGCGGCCAACTGGATCCTGTGCGCCAAGCGCCTTCGCACCTTCTCCAAGGCGGCGAACGATTCCATCACGCTCCCGCAGTACCTGACGAACCGCTTTGCGGTTGATTCCCGCGCGCTGCAGCTCGTGTGCGCGCTCATCTTCCTCTTTGCCTACACGATCTATGTGGCCTCCGCGCTGGTGGCGGGCACCTCCGTGTTTACCACGCTCTTCCCGGATATTTCCCCGAAGATCGCCATGTTCGCCTTCCTGCTCATCATCGTGGCCTACACCTTCTTCGGCGGCTTCGCCGCTGTGTGCTGGACGGATTTCTTCCAGGGCCTTCTGATGATGGCGGCGCTGATGCTGGTGCCTATCGTCGTCTATTTCGGCCACAGCGAGCTGCTTGATCCCACGGCACTGGAGACGGTCTATGAGTATACCGACGCTGCGACCGGCGCGGTGACGCAGTGCGCCTTCGGCGGCGGCATCTTCAACGCGAGCTGGCAGGACATTGTCAGCGGCCTCGGCTGGGGTCTCGGTTACTTCGGCATGCCGCACATCCTTGTGCGCTTCATGTCCATCGAGAAGCCCTCGATGATCAAGAAGTCCTCTATCGTGGCCATCATCTGGGTCGTCATTTCCCTCTTCTCCGCCGTTATGATCGCCTATTTCGGGCGCATGATCATGGGCGAGGAGCTGCTCACCCACGGCAACCAGAAGCTCGTTTTCATCGCCATGTCCCGCAAGTTCTTCCCGGCGGGCATCTGCGGTCTGCTGCTCGCAGCCATCATCGCCGCGTCCATCTCCACAGCGGATTCCCAGCTGCTCGTCGCCTCCAGTTCTTTCACGGCGGACCTCTATAAGCCCTTCTTCCGCAAGGGTGCGAGCGAGAAAGAAACGCTGCTCGTCGGCCGTGTGCTGGTGCTCGTCCTCTCCCTGATCGCCTTTGCCATCGCCAACTCCAAGGGCAGCGGCGCACAGGCCATTATGGACATGGTGGAGAACGCCTGGGGCGCCTTCGGCTCCTCCTTCGGCCCCACCATTCTGCTCTCCCTCTTCTGGAAACGCTTCAACTACAAGGGCGCGGTCGCGGGCGTGGTGTCCGGTTTCGTGGTGGATCTCGGCTGGCTGCTGAGCGGTCTCACCGCCTCGACGGGTGTGTATGAGATCGTTCCCGGCTTTATCGTCAGCTTCCTCGCGGCCTATCTCGTGGCGAGATTCACCGAGGCCCCGAACGCGGAGGCTGTTGCGATCTTTGAGGAGGCTACGAAGCCCGACGCGGACTGAGCGAAGCGGTCAGCTGACGGCGTACCGATAAGCGAATATAAGAAAAGAGCCGATCCGTTGGATCGGCTCTTTTGTCAGGACTTGAGAAATTCCTGCGGGTCGATGATCTCGCCGTCCTTTGTGACGGAGAAGTGCAGGTGCGGCGACATGGAAGCCTCGGCGAGCGAGGTCGCGCCGACCGCGCCGATGACCTGCCCGGCGGAGACGTACTGCTCCGGCGCGACGGTCGGGACGCTCTGGAGGTTGGAGTAGGTGGTCTCGTAGCCGCCGTCGTGCGCGATGACGACGGTGGTGCCCATCAGGTCGTCGTCCGCGACGGAGAGCACCGTGCCGGAGCTGGCGGCGAGCACCTGCGTGCCGGCGTCCGCCTTGATGTCGATGCCGTCGTGTGTGCGCCAGTCGGCGAGCGTTTCGCTGTAAGCGAGCTCGTCCATGCTGAAGGCGGCGACGGTCTCACCGCTCAGGGGAGAGACAATGAGCCGCGGCGCGACGGGCGTGACCGGCTCGGTGGCCTCCGGCTCCTTTTCCAGGACCGTGACCTCCACAACGGACTGCACCGGCTCGGCCGGCTCCTCCGGCTTGACCTCGGGAACGTCCGGGGTGACCGGCTCTGCGGTGATGGGAGTCATGACCGGCGGCTCGGTCACATTGGTCGGTGTTTTGTCAGCGGAAGAGGGGAGCAGCATCCAATAGCCCGCGACGGCGAGTGCCGTCAATCCGAGGAACAGGGCTATGTATAAGCCCGTCCCGGTCAGGGAATGCCGCGCGGTGCGGCGTTTCGGTTCATTCATAAGCGTGTCCTTTCTGCCCGCGTGGCGGGCGCTGCGAAATAGAAGAGGCTCTGACGGTATTGTGCGCCGTCGGAGCCTTTTCTAAACCATATTTCTCGGGAAATTTTAAGGCAATAACGTGAAGGCCGCGCGGCCCGCGTAGCGGGCGTTTCCTCCGAGTTCCTGTTCAATGGCGAGCAGACGGTTGTACTTTGCCGTGCGCTCGCCGCGGCAGGGAGCGCCGGCCTTGATCTGCGTGCAGCCGAGCGCGACCGCGAGGTCGGCGATGGTGCTGTCCTCCGTTTCGCCCGAGCGGTGGGATAGGACCGCCGCCCAGCCCGCGGCCTGCGCCGCGCGGACGGCCTCGACGGTCTCCGTGAGCGTGCCGATCTGATTCGGCTTGATGAGCACGGCGTTGGCGAGCTTTTGCTCCACCCCGCGGGCGATGCGCGCGGGGTTTGTGACAAAGAGGTCGTCGCCGACGAGCTGCATCCTTTCACCAAGGGAACCGCTCAGCGCCTGCCAGCCCGCTTCGTCGTCCTCGCCCATACCGTCCTCGAGCGAGAGGAGCGGATAGCGCCGCGCAAGCTCCTGCCAATAGTCCGGCAGCTCCTCGCGTGTGAGGATTTTGCCGCTTTTCGGCAGCCGGTAGCGGTCGGAGCCTGCGTCGTACCACGCGGAAACGGCGGCGTCGAGCGCGAGGTATACGTCCGCGCCAGGGCGATAGCCCGCCGCCTCAATGGCGCGGCAGAGCAGGCCGAGCGCCTCCTCGTGGTTTGCAAGCGAGGGGGCGTAGCCGCCCTCGTCGCCCACACCGCAATGACCGACAAGCGAGCCGAGCGCATGGTAAATTTCCGCGCCCATGCGCAGCGTGTCGCGGAAGGTGTCCGCGCCGACGGGGACGAGCATGAACTCCTGAATGTCGAGCGAGTTGCCCGCGTGTGCGCCGCCGTTGAGCACGTTCATCAGCGGCACAGGGAGCGTGCAGGCGTTCTGACCGCCGAGATACCGCCAGAGAGGCTGTCCCTCGCTCGCCGCCGCGGCGCGGGCCGCCGCGAGTGAGACGGAGAGGATGGCATTTGCGCCGAGCCTCGATTTGTTTTCCGTGCCGTCCAGCTCGCGCATGGCCTGGTCGAGCGGGCCCTGCTGCCGCGCGTCGAAGCCCCGCAGCAGCTCGAATATCTCGTTGTTGACGTGCGCCTGCGCGTGCAGGACGCCCTTGCCGCCGTAGCGCGCACGGTCGCCGTCGCGCAGCTCGACGGCCTCGTGCGCGCCGGTCGAGGCGCCGGACGGCACGGCGGCGACGCCGAGCGAGCCGTCCTCCAGCCTTACCTGCGTTTCCAGCGTGGGGTTGCCGCGGGAATCCAGGATCTCGCGAGCGTGAATGTGTACGATGGAGCAGTTCATCGAATGACCTCCTGAAAAATAAAAAATCAGCCATACCGAAGTATGGCTGATTTTGAGAAGACTTATGCGCTCAGCGGAGGATAAGGCTCTGACCGTCCATCTCCTCGGGCTTTTCGAGCCCCATCACGTCGAGAATGGTGGGGGCGATGTCGGCAAGGCGGCCCTCGCGCAGCTCGTTGCCCGCGCCGCAGAGGATAAAGGGCACTGGATTCGTGGTGTGCGCGGTCATGGGACTCACGCCGTCGCTTTGCAGCATCTGCTCGGCGTTGCCGTGGTCGGCGGTGATCATGGCGATGCCGCCCATCTTGAGCGTCGCGTCCACGACCCTGCCGACGCACTCATCCACGGTCTCGACGGCCTTGACGGCGGCGTCGTAGTTGCCGGTGTGACCGACCATGTCGCAGTTGGCAAAGTTGAGGATGATGACGTCATACGCGCCGGACTCAATGCGCTCGACGCACTTTTCCGTGACCTCGTAGGCGCTCATCTCGGGCTGGAGGTCGTAGGTCGCGACCTTGGGAGAGGCGACGAGCACGCGGTCCTCGCCGGGGTAGGGCGCTTCAACGCCGCCGTTGAAGAAGAACGTGACATGGGCGTACTTCTCGGTCTCCGCGATGCGCAGCTGCGTCAGGCCGAGCTTGCTGAGGTATTCGCCGAGGCCGTTATGGATCGTGATGCGCGGGAACGCGACAAGCACGTTCGGCATCGTGGCGTCGTACTCGGTGTTGCAGACGTAGGTGACGGGGAAATACTCGCGCTGGAAGCCGTCGAACGCGGGATCGACGAAGGCGCGGGTAATCTCGCGGGCGCGGTCGGGGCGGTAGTTGAAGAAGATGATGGCGTCGTTGTCGGAGATGGTGCCCTCCTTGTCGCAGACGACGGGCTCCACAAATTCATCGGTCACGCCGTTCTGATAGGATTCCCGGATGGCGGCGACGGGATCCGGGTTCTGGATGCCCTCGCCGTAGACCATCGCGTCGTAGGCGCGCTCAAGACGGTCCCAGCGTTTGTCGCGGTCCATGGCGTAGTAGCGGCCCATGACGGTCGCGATCTTGCCGACGCCGAGTTCGGCGCACTTTTTCTGCGCCTCGGCGACAAAGTCCGCGCCGGAGGTGGGGGAGACGTCGCGCCCGTCGAGGAAGCAGTGCAGGTACACGCGCTTGAGGCCCTTGATGCCGGCCATCTTCAAAAGCGCCCAGACGTGCTCCACGGTGGAGTGTACGCCGCCGTTGGAGAGCAGTCCGTAGAGGTGCAGCGCCGTGCCCTTTTCCAGACAGGCGTCCATCGCGGCGTTGTAGGCGGGATTTTCAAAGAAGGTGCCGTCCTCAATGGCGCGGGAGATGCGCGGCAGGTCCTGGAAGACCACGCGGCCGCCGCCGATGTTGGTGTGGCCGACCTCGCTGTTGCCCATCTGACCGGCGGGCAGACCCACGTCTAAACCGGAGGCGGAGAGCCGCGTATGCGCGTACTCGCCGTTCAGACGGTCGAGCACGGGCGTGTTTGCGCCGCGCACGGCGTTGCCCTTGACCTCATCGCTCAGACCGAAGCCGTCCATAATGATAAGGGTGGTGGGGGTTTTATTCATCGCAAGGACTCCTTTCGCTCAGCCCTGATTGGCTGCGTTGACGATGTCCATGAACTTGCCGGCGTCGAGGGACGCGCCGCCGATCAGGCCGCCGTCAATGTCCTCGTGGCCGAGCAGCTCGGCAGCGTTGGCGGGATTCATCGAGCCGCCGTACTGAATGGTGACGGAGCGGGCGATGCGCGCACCGTACATGGCGCGGATGGTGGCGCGGATGAAGCCGCAGACCTCGGCGGCCTGCTCGCCGGTGGCGGTCTTGCCGGTGCCGATGGCCCAGATGGGCTCGTAGGCGATGACGCAGCGGCGGATATTCTCCGCGGCCACGCCCGCGAGCGCGGACTTGACCTGCAGGGCGATAAGCTCCATCGTCACGCCCATCTCGCGCTGGTCAAGGCTCTCGCCCACGCAGATGATGGGGTTGAGCCCGGCGTTCAGCGCGGCGTGGACCTTCTTGTTGACGATGGCGTCGGTCTCGCCGAACATGGCGCGGCGCTCGCTGTGGCCGACGATGACGTACTTCACACCGAGGTCGCACAGCATGGCGGCGCTGACCTCGCCGGTGTAAGCGCCGTGATCCTCATAGAAAAGATTCTGTGCGCCGACGGCCACGCGGCTGTCCTTAAAGGCGCGCACGGCGGCGGAAATATCCACGCTCGGCACGCACACGACCACGTCGCACCACTTGGTCTTGGGCAGCAGAGCCTTGAAATCGTCCGCGAACTTTTTGGCCTCGGTGGCAGTCTTGTTCATTTTCCAGTTTCCGGCAATGATGGTTTTGCGATATCTGCGATTCATGGTAAATGCTCTCCTAAATATATAAAAATGTTTTCTGAAAACCTTACTTATCCAGCAGGCAGGCGACGCCCGGCAGCATCCCCCGTGGGAATGCCCCTGATCGGAACACGCGCTGACGCGCGGCTCCCTGCGCTGACGCTCGGTCGCGTCGCTGCGCGGGCAGAACGATGTTATTACTTATCCAGCAGGCAGGCGACGCCCGGCAGCTCCTTGCCCTCCAGGAACTCAAGCGACGCGCCGCCGCCGGTGGAGATGTGCGTGATCTTGTCGGCGAAGCCGAGCTGCTCGGCGGCCGCCGCGCTGTCGCCGCCGCCGATGATGGTCACGGCGCCGCTCTCGGCGAGCGCCTTGGCCATGGCCTTGGTGCCGTTGGCAAAGGCGGGGAACTCGAAAACGCCCATGGGGCCGTTCCAGACGATGGTACCCGCGCCGCGCGTCGCCGCGCAGAAAAGCTCAATGGTCTTGGGACCGATGTCCATGCCCATCATGTCGGCGGGAATGTGCATCGCGTCCACCACGACCGGCTCGGCGTCGGCGGCGAACTCCTTCGCCGCCACGGTATCCACCGGCAGCAGGAGCTTGACGCCCTTTGCCTTGGCCTTCTCGATCATCTCGAGCGCGTAGGCGCACTTGTCCTCCTCGAGCAGAGACTTGCCGATCTCGCCGCCCTGCGCCTTGGCGAAGGTGTAGGCCATGCCGCCGCCGATGATGACGGTGTCGGCCTTTTCGAGCAGGTTGTTGATGACGGCGATCTTATCGCTGACCTTTGCGCCGCCGAGCACCGCGACGAACGGGCGCTTGGGATCGTCGAGCGCCTTGCCCATGACCTCCAGCTCCTTGGCGACCAGCAGGCCGGAGACGGCGGGCAGGTACGCCGCCACGCCGGCGGTGGAGGCGTGCGCGCGGTGGACGGAGCCAAAGGCGTCGGAAACGTAGACCTCGGCCATGGAGGCAAGCTCCTTGGCAAGCGCCGGATCGTTCTTGGTTTCGCCCTTTTCAAAGCGGGTGTTCTCGAGCAGCATGATCTCGCCGCCGCGGAGCGCCGCGGCCTTGGCCTTGGCGTCGGGACCGACGACGTCATGCGCGAAGACGACCGGCTTGCCGAGAAGCTCGGAAAGACGCTCGGCGACAGGAGCAAGGGTGAGCTTCTTTAAGGACTTCTGCCACTTCTCCTCCGTCAGCTCGGCGGGGTCCTTGCCCTTTTCCGCCTGCTTCTTCACCCATTTTTCAAAGCTCGGCTCGGGCTTGCCGAGGTGCGAGCAGGCGATGACCGCCGCGCCCTGCCCGAGCAGGTAGCGGATGGTCGGCAGAGCGGCGACGATGCGCTTATCCGAGGTGATCGCGCCGGTGGCCTTGTCCTGGGGGACGTTGAAGTCGCAGCGCAGCAGGACCTTCTTGCCCGCCACGTCGATGTCGTACACAGTTTTCTTGTTGTAGTTCATGATGACGCTCCTTCTATGTGAATGTTTACGGATCAGTCCGGTTGCTCCGCCATCTCGCCGGTGCCCTTGAGCCCGGGGAAGCCGAGCTGCTTGAGAGCCTCGTAGGTCAGAATGGCGACGGAATTGCTCAGGTTCAGGCTGCGCGCCTCGGCGCGCATGGGAAGGCGGATGCAGCGTTCATAATGCGCCAGACGGAAGTCCTCGGGCAGGCCGGCGGTCTCCTTGCCGAAGAAGATCCAGCAGCCGTCGTGAAATTCCGCCTCGCAGTAGTCCTGCGGCGCCTTGGTCGTGGCGAGCCAGCAGTCCGCGGCGGCCTCGGGGTGCTGTTCAAAGAGGTCGGCGAGGTTTTCGTAAGTGCTGACCTCGACCAGATGCCAGTAGTCCAGCCCCGCGCGCTTGACGGCGCGGTCGGAAATGTCGAAACCGAGCGGCTTAACGAGGTGCAGCCGCGAACCGGTTGCGGCGCAGGTGCGCGCGATGTTGCCGCAATTCTGCGGGATCTCCGGCTCAACAAGCACGATATTCAGCACGGAACCATCCCACCTTTTTCCGAAAGTCTGCTTATTATACCTCTTAAAGTTTACGAAATCAACCATAAAACTTACTTTCTTTAACATTATTTTGCGCATTGCATGAATTCATGCAATGCATGAAAAACTTTTTGGGAAAATTGCGGGAAAAGGTGGATTTTTCAAAAAGGTTTGGTATAATACAGATAAAAATAGAAGTGGACGCAAAGGAGGAGACTATCCGATGGACCAGAAGATCGCCGTGCTTTTCATGCCGGACAACATCGCCTGTACCGAAGAGAAGACGCCGCTGATGCTGCAGCCCATTTTGTTCTGCCCCGTCCTGACGTGGATGTGTGCGGAGCTGTGCGGGCGCGGCATTGAGCGGTTTTTTATTGTTTCCGACGTTTCCGCGCAGGAGCGGATGAAGCCTTATCTGCCCAAGGACGCGGACGTCACCTTTGTTGACGGCGCGAAGCACGCGGAGGAGCTTTTGAAGCTTCTTGAGGGCGAAACGGGCAGCATTCTGATCGTCAACGGCGTGGTGCTGCCGGTGGGCGTGTTCTCCGGCGGCGCGGTGTATTCCGCTCCGGCGGACGCCTGCTGCGACGTGCTGCGCGAGCACGGCGCGTTTGCCGCGTTCCCCAAGGGCTGTGAGATCTCCAAGGGCTTCCTGCCGGTGGGCGACACCGAGGAGCTGCGCGCCGCGCAGCCGATGTGCCGCCAGAAGATCATGGAAAAGCATCTGGCGAACGGCGTGATCGTCATGGACACGAACAGCGTCTACATCGACCCGCGCGTGAAGATCGGTGCGGGAACGACGCTCCTGCCCGGGACCATATTGCGCGGCGAGACGGTCATCGGGGAAAGCTGCACGATCGGCCCGAACGCCATGGTGCGCGACTGCACCGTGGGCGACTTTACGGAGATCAACGCCTCGCAGACGAACGAGAGCGCCATCGGCAGCCATACGACCGTGGGACCGTTCGCCTATGTGCGGCCCAATTCGACCATCGGCGACCACGTCAAGGTCGGCGACTTTGTGGAGATCAAGAACTCCGTCATCGGTAACGGCACGAAGATCTCGCACCTCACCTACGTCGGCGACAGCGACTGCGGCGAGCGCGTGAATTTCGGCTGCGGTACGGTCACGACGAATTACGACGGCTTCAGGAAATACCGCTGCACCATCGGGGACGACAGCTTCATCGGCTGCAACACCAATCTGGTCGCGCCGGTCAAGGTGGGCGAGGGCAGCTACATCGCCGCCGGCTCCACCATCACGGACGATGTGCCCGCCGACGCGCTGGCGCTCGCCCGCACGAAGCAGACGGTCAAGGAGGGGTGGGCGGCCCGCCGCCGCGCCCTGCTCGGCAAGAAGGAAAAGTAAAAACTTTTACATAAAAAAATTACCAAGGGAGAGTGGAAACAATGATTTCTCACGGCAAGGACATCAAGATCTTCACCGGCAACGCCAACCCCAAGCTCGCAGCGGACATCTGCAAGATCATCGGCACCAAGCTCGGCGAGAGCGAGGTCAAGAGCTTCGCAGACGGCGAGGCCTCCGTCTCTCTGTATGAGACCGTGCGCGGCAGCGACGTGTTCCTCATCCAGTCCACCTGCAAGCCCGTCAACGACAGCCTCATGGAGCTGCTCATCATGGTCGACGCGTGCCGCCGCGCCAGCGCGGGCCGCATCACCGCGGTCATGCCCTACTTCGGCTATGCCCGTCAGGACCGCAAGGCCAAGAGCCGCGATCCCATCTCCGCCAAGCTCGTTGCCAATATGCTCGTCGCCGCGGGCGTTGACCGCGTGCTGACCATGGACCTGCACGCCAATCAGATCCAGGGCTTCTTCGATATTCCGGTGGATAACCTGTTCGGCAACCCCATCTTTGTTGATTACTACGCCAAGAAGTTCGGCGCTGTTTGCGAGGACATGGTCGTTGTCTCCCCCGACGTCGGCTCCGTCGCCCGCGCCCGCACCTTTGCCCAGAAGCTGCACATGAACCTCGCCATCGTTGATAAGCGCCGTCAGAAGGCCAACCAGTGCGAGGTCATGAACGTCATCGGCGACGTTGAGGGCAAGG
>ERZ1034719.503-NODE-503-length-22772-cov-6.262403_pt1 | contig 22772 bp, 16 predicted proteins | sample MGYA00520703_ERZ1034719 | MGnify/ENA primary metagenome ERZ1034719 (study PRJEB33766, sample SAMN09781716) | gut metagenome | biome: gut microbiome | host: Homo sapiens | place: Madagascar | study: EMG produced TPA metagenomics assembly of the PRJNA485056 data set...
AACCCCCAGCGTTGCTGGGGGCTACTCGCGGAAACCCCTAGCGGGGTTTATGTGGATTGGGGGTGGCTCTTTTAACCCCCAGCGTTGCTGGGGGCTACTCGCGGAAACCCCTAGCGGGGTTTATGTGGGTGGGAATTGGCAAGCACCCACACCAAGCCCGTAGGGCTTGCGGCGAGTAGCCCCCGGTTGACGCCGTAGGCGGCTACCGGGGGATCGGAATGCACATCTAAAATGAACCCCGTAGGGGTTTCCGAACATAAGCTGGGGATAGCCGCACGCGCGTAGCCGTATTGCCCGGCAGGGCAATAGGCGGAGCCCAATGACGTGCGCGTATTGCCCGCAGGGCAATAGCGCACGCGCGTAGCCGTATTGCCCGCAGGGCAATAGGCGGAGCCGTGCCCGTATCGGCGCATGCCGATAGGGCGCGCATCGAGAAAGAAAAGGTTATGGCGTGAGTAGGAACGTCATCCATTCGCGTTCGAGTGTGCGCATCGTGCGCTCTTCGTCGGGTTCGGCGTGGTCGTAGCCGAGGAGGTGGAGCGTGGAGTGAATGACGAGGAAAGTGAGCTCGTCGAGGAGCGACCAGGTGTCGGTGAGTGGGGCGGGGCCGGTTTCGTCGAGGCGCGTTTTGTGGTGGCACGAATCGACGTAGCGCGTGGCCGTATCGACGCTGATGACGATGTCGCCCAGGGGCAGTGTTGGCGCGACTTCGGGGGGCTCGCCTTCGCGCATGGGGAACGAGAGCACGTCGGTTGGGGCGTCGACGCCGCGCCATGTTTTGTTGAGTTCATGGATTTCTTCGTCGGTGGTTAGGACGATGCTCACTTCGCTGTTTGCTTGCCCGATGTGTGCATAGAGGCGCTCGACGCGGTCGTGGAGGTCGTCAAGTGGGAGGTCGACGTCGGAGGCATTGTAGATGGCATGTCGGCCGCCGATTTCGGCGCGTATCGAATGTTCTTCGTTGTCGGTGGCGTTGTTTGTAGATAATTCTTCGTTCATGTTTGTTTTTTGAATCATATTAAAAGCCCACCGCGGCGGGCGGTGAGCCATGATGTTTTTGTTCGATTTTGCGCGAAATGACGCGAAATGACGCGAAATGACGCGATATGACGCGAGATGACGCGTTTTTGCGCGATGATTAAGGGATATCGATTTGTACGGCGTAAGTTTTTGCGCCATCGATGCCTTTGATTTCGATGGGGGCGTATTCGCCGATGAGCTCGATGGTGTTGCCGGCGCCCGGGTTTGCTTTGGCTAGGCTGATGTGGACGGTTGCTTTCGACGATGTGCCCGAGTCGGCGGCCATGACGAGGCGATATTGAATCGTATTGCGCGTGCCGCGGCGCAGGTGCTGGGTGACGTCGAACGACTGCGAAGCCATGCCTTGCGGAATCGTCTTGACCATGACGCCGTTGATGATGACTTCGACGTTATAGCCCAAGAGCCCTGGGGCGTTGAATAGAGCCAGCATGTAGGTGGGCTTTTCGGGGTTGGGGAGCGTCGGCGTGGCGACGGCGATTTGCGGTTGCCCGGCTCGTGCCGTTTGCGTCGTTTGCGCCGTTTGTTGCCCGATTTGGCCGACGACTTGCGCGGGTTGGGTTGGCGATGGCGCGACGCGCCCCGTCGTTCTGGGGGTTTGTTCGACGACTTTGTATTGTGGCGCCGTTATCGAAATGTTGCCTGCGGCGTCGAACGCGACCGAAACATCGGTAAACGTTTGGTTTTTCGTTCCCGATATTTCGACGCCATTGAGAAAGACTTGGTTTTGAGCGAGTGCCAGGCTAGGCACTGCGAATCCAAGCGCACCCGAAAGTGCGAGCGATAGAAGGGTAAAAGCGCGTGCATCGTGTTTCATCGTGTTACTCCCATCCGTCGAAGATTTCTTCGCCATAGACGTTGTTTTCGTCTTTGTCGTGGCTCGCATACCAAACTTGGGCGAAGAAGGGGTTGTGTTTTGCGATTTCGTCGCTTATCCATGGGGTGGGTAGGCATTCTGGGCACCAGTGCCCGCCCATGAGAATGAGATTGGGCGACGCCATAAATTCGTGACCAGCGTGGCATTGCCACCTGATGGGCGTTGCGAGGTCGCCGCATTCGATTCGTTCGGTTAGGCATTTTCCGCCACGAAATTCGGCAGCCGACTGCATATCGTGAATATCAAGCGATTCGATGGGCTTATCTTCGTCGAAACCGTGATCGAGTCGCATCGGCGTTTTCGTCGGCGGTGTGACGTCGAAATGCGCCCAATCGGGGATCGAACGGTATGCCTCGATCGATCCATAATACGACGTAATGCGGTTGACGTCGTTCGTTTCGATCCAGTTTTGCGTGCCGAATCGCGGGGCAAAGGCGAGTTTTTTCATCGCTTGCTTGATGAAGATGGCGGGGCATATTTTGGCGAGTTTGTAGATTTTCGGAACCGATTGCCCCATTTTGTCGAAGTAGTCGCGGATGGGGGTATTGGCTCGGAAGTGGAGATAATTTTCGAGCACGTCGGAATCTTCGTACCAATGGCCGTGAAAATTCTTCAAGACAAACCAGTTTGTTTCGAATATTTTTTCGGGTTTTGGGCAAGAAATCGTATCGAGTAAGAGCGATTCGAATTCGTAGTTCGAGAGTCGATAGGCGTCGCCGCTACCGATATTGTAGAATCGGTTCCAGAAATCTTCGGGAACGGAATCTTCGCAGACATTGGCCAGTACGCGTCCGCTATCTTCGATAGTAGCCCATTCGAGAACGCCTTGGATGGGGACGTGGAACATGATGGGGTCGTAGTTTCGCAAGATGGCTGGGTAGAGAATGCCCGATTGTCGTAGGCTGACCCAGTGTTTGATGCCCGATTCGACGAACATGCGTTCGGCGACAGTTTTTGAGATGGCGTAGTGGTCGTAGATGCTGATTTGGATGGGGTCGCCAGTGCGCCCCCAATGGACTGGGGCATTGCGCGGCCCCAATTGGGCGACGGAACCGATATAGACGACGCGCGGTTGGGCGTCGGCGGGTTGCGCCAATACGGCTTTGATGATGTGTTCTGCCGCCGTGATATTGACGCGTCGCGTGCTCTTTGGCTTGTAGTCGGCCCCCGGCGAAACCATGCCTCCGACGTGCAAGACGTAATCGGATCCCGTGACGCCGTCGAGAACGTCTTCGTATCGCGTCAGATCGCCCCATACGACGCGGATTTTGCCTTCGTAAGGCGCGAGTTTCTTTTTGTTGATTTCACTTGGGCGTGCCAAAACGACGAGGTTAAAATGGTCGAGTCGTTTGGTGATTTCTTGCAAGCCGGCCGTGCCCATGACGCCCGTGGCGCCCGTCATGAAAATCGTCTTCTTCGTGTTCGATGTCGTCATGTCTCTTCTTTTTGATAAAAAACAAAGCGTTAGTGTATTGGATACAATTCAACCAAAAACGCAACAAACCGCATAAAAACTATGGGTGTGTATTTTATACATCAAAAATGCGAGAACTGCGAATTTTAGACCAAGGCTACCGCATTTAAAAATTCTCTTGACCTTGGTAAAAGGCTTTGACTCACAGTGAGTCCTCTAGCTGATCCTGTACAAAAAATGAATACGCATTTGCCTTCGTTTATCATCTCGGAAACCCCTAACGGGGTTTTATATGGATTGGGGTATCTTTTTACCCCCGGCGTTGCCGGGGGCTACTCGCGCAAACCCCTAACGGGGTTTATGTGGATTGGGGTTTATTAGATCCCCCGCTATGATGCCTCAACGTAAAAAGTAAATGCGGTAGTCCTGATTTTAGACTTCAGAGGTCTTAGGGGCGTTGTCTGCGCCCGCGCCCGCGTCTGAGTCGCTTGGTTTGACTTTTGGTTTATTTTTTGGGGCGATAAACGGCGATTCAGCGACGGCGTTATAGGCGTCGGCTGTTCGATAGACGGCGCTTTGATCGAGGTAGACGCCGGCTTCGGGGACGTATTTGTCGATTTTATCGCGTGCCATGGCGAAGACGCACATGATGACGTAGATGCCGATGGCCGATTCGATAATGCCCAAAGTCATGCCCAAGACGTGATCGGTTTTTTCGGCGGGCTTGATGCCTTTGATGAGCGTGTGGCGGAGAAAGGCGCCGACGAGCGAAACGGCAATGAAGATGAAGGCGGCGCACGTCGACGTGAGCACGAGGCGCATGCGAGCCCCAGGCATGGTTATGTCGGCCTCGTCGGCAAGGACGTGTTCGGCGATTTGCGCCAATGGCGCCGAAAACAAGACGACGCAGACGATGGCTAGCAAACCGAACAGTTGGCGTGCAAACCCTTTGCGATAGCCAAACACAGCCCATACGAAGACGATGACGAGTGCCACAATGTCGATCGCCATACGCTATTCCTCGGGGACAAGGGCGATGCGCAAGGCGTCGACTTTTTCGTCGACGACGATGCTCTGCGTTTCGTAGCCCATGGCCGAAACGACGATGCGCGGGTGGTTTTTCGTCGACGTCGTGCGCACGCGGCACGTGCCGTCTTTACATTGCCCGAGAGCGTTCAAAAAGCCAACGCGAGCATTTGAAGGGCTATATTGGAGCTTGAACGTGAATAGTTCGAGATCGTCGGCGTTGGCCTTTGGCTCTGCCTTCTTCGATTGACCGTTGCGGCTCCTGTGTTTTCGTTTTTTGCTCGATTTCGAAGATTTGTCTTCGTCGTGAACGGCATCGGCATAGCGATCGTCGAAGTCGGTTGGGAGCTTTTCGATTTCTTTCTTCGACAAAATCCCGAACCCAATCGAGATGAGGGCCGATTGAGCGAGTTCATCGGTCGCAATATCGGTGAAAACCCCCAAGTGTTGTTTTTCGATCTTCTGCTTAATCGTTTCGGAAGCCGCTATTTGCGTATCGCTGATATACGACTGCGCCGTATCGCTCGGCTCATCTTCGAAGAACAACGTCGCCCCAAAGACGATGGCGATGAAAGCGAAGACAATGGCGATGATGGCGCCGACGCGGAAATACTCCTTTTTTTGAACGGCGGCGGTGAGCGCGTATTGGCTCTCGAGGAGTTCTCGGTGTTCGGCGGCGGCAATGGTTAGGGGCGAAACTTCTTCGGGCTCGTGCTCTTGGGGCATGGCATAGATGCCCTTGAGCCTGACGTTGTGCATGGCTTCGGCATAAGCCTGCGGGATCGCTCCCGAATGCGATTCGTTATCGTCGGTATTGAATGCATTTTCTGCGCCATCGTCGCCATGGATTCGACAATTCTGCAACTCAGGGCACAATTCTGCGTCTTGCCAATGTTCCAAGACGTCGATGACGTCTTGCGCCGAGGCGAATCGATTTTGGGGTTGTTTTTCGAGGAGTTTGAAAATCGTCGCCTCGAGATTGGGATATTGATCGAATGCCGCGCCCAAGCTCTTTGGCGTCATGAAGAGGTGTTTGGCCACCGTGACGTGAATCGTATCGCCATCGAATGGGGCAACGCCCGTGAGCATTTCGTAGGCGATGCACCCCATCGAATAGAGGTCGGCCGATGGCGTGATGATTTCGTTTTTGAACTGCTCGGGCGCCATATATCGCGGCGTTCCCGCCATATTGTCGCTTTTCGATGCTTCGGGCGAGGCGCCCGATTCTTCGTCGTCTTCGGAGATGATCTTGGCGACGCCAAAGTCGAGCACCTTGACGAAGTAGCCAGGAAACCCGATGCGATCGCAGAGCATGATATTGGCGGGGTTGAGGTCGCGATGGACAAATCCATAGGAATGCGCTTCGACGAGCGATTGGAAGACTTGGATGAGGATTTGAACCGTGACTTCGGGCGCGAGCGCATGCGTTTCGTCGAGCAAATCTTTGAGTTGTTTGCCCGAGACGAATTCCATCGCGATATAGGGCAAGCCTTGGGGCGTTTGCCCAATGTCGTAGAAGAAGACGGTATTGGGCGCGTGTAGATGCCGCAATATCTGGCTCTCGCGTTCAAACCGCGTGATCATGTCTTGCGTACATTCGCCCTCGGCGCTCAAAACTTTGATGGCGACTTCGCGATCGAGATTGAGATCGGTCGCTCTGAAAACGACACCACATCCACCGCGCCCGACGATTTCGGTCAGCTCGTATCGATCGTCGAGGATATCGCCTGTTTTTACTGTTTCGACTACACTCATCTCGTTGCACGTCGCTATCTAAACGCTACAATATCGCTTTGTATGTCGAATCCGCCACAAAGCGGCACACACCAAAAGCGCCGCCGCGCGTTCTATCCCAATATGCCAATGAATGCAAGAATGCGACGTCAGCCGTATCTATTATATAACGCCACCGTTGCGCCCCCATCGGCGAACTGCGCACATTGGCTACACTGTGATACATATCGTGTGAGTTATATGCTTACATGGTGGTTTAATGTGTGTCTATGTAATGTTACTCAATGATAACGATGTGCGATATAAACGTACATTGTATATCATTGTAAGTCTGGATGATAAAAAAAATCGATTACGTGTTGATTTTCTATTTCATTCACATAGCATGAGCTCATGTGGCTCTGGTCATCAAACCAAGCCTTTGGGCATTTGGGTTGCCCGAGTTTAATCGTTCTGTTTTTCCTGAGAGAGGACAAAATGCGGAAGAAATTGTTTTTAGCGTTGATAGCATTGACGGCTTGTTGTGGATATGGTTGTGCCGAAGACGATGGCAGTGCGACGTGTACCGAAGGGCAACGCCGGTGTTATGGCGAGCATAGCCAAGTGTGCAAAGACGGTGCATATACGACAGAAAAGTGCACAATGGGGTGCGATGCAGTATCGGGCAAATGCAACACTAGCCCAGTCACGCCAAAGATTTGCGACGATGGCAAATTCCAATGCGCCGATGGCAAACTCGAGAAATGCGTAAGCAATGCTTGGGTAAAACAAGAAGAATGCCCCGCCGACCGCTGCGATGCAACGGTGGGCAAATGCAATCCTGCCGCCGATAAAGTCTGCGACGATGGCAAATTCCAATGCGCCGATGGCAAATTGAATAAATGCGTAAGCAATGCTTGGGTAAAACAAGAAGAATGCCCCACCGACCGTTGCGACGCAACGTTGGGCAAATGCAATACCGAAAATCAGCCCGCCGATAAATGCACGAATGGTAAATTCAAATGTGAAAATGACAAATTGTTTAAATGCGAGAATGAATCTTGGAATGCAGGTACGGATTGCCCAGCCGCAACGCATACATGCAATGCCGAAGCTACAGACGAAGCGGGGGCTTGCGTCGTGAAATCGACAGAGCCCGCCGATAAATGCACGAATGGTAAATTCAAATGTGAAAATGACAAATTGTATAAATGCGAGAATGAATCGTGGAACACGGGGAAGGATTGCCCCGTGGCAACCCATACATGTAATGCAGAAGCCGAAAACGAAGAGATGGCTTGCGTAGAAAAGTCGACAGAACCGCCCGCCGAAAAATGCACGAATGGTAAGTTCAAATGTGAAAATGACAAATTGTTTAAATGCGAGAATGAAGCGTGGAACACTGGGAAGGATTGCCCAGCCGCAACGCATACATGCAATGCAGAAGCCGAAAACGAAGAGATGGCATGTGTAGAAAAGTCGACAGAACCGCCCGCTGAAAAATGCACGAATGGTAAATTCAAGTGTGAAAATGACAAATTGTATAAATGCGAGAATGAAGCGTGGAACACGGGGAAGGATTGCCCCGCTGCAACGCATACATGCAATGCAGAAGCTACAGACGAAGCGAGCGCCTGTGTAGAAAAATCGACAGAGCCTGCAGATAAATGCGAAACAGGTAAATTCAAGTGTGAAAATGACAAATTGTTTAAATGCGAGAATGAAGCGTGGAATGCAGTTACTGCGTGCCCTGCGGCGAAGTGCAATGCCGAAACGGGAATGTGTGACGAAGAACAACAGCCACTCGAAAAGTGCACAGACTCAAGCACGAAGAAATGCGAAGCAACATGCAATGCTGATAAAAAAGAAGGGTATTATTGGGGCGGAAAAAATGCTGTTAAAGTAAAATGTAGTAGTGCTAATTGTTATGCTAGCAAAGACAAAGCATTCGTCGGATGCGGTTCTGAAGTGCCGTATTGTGAAGCAGGTTCTAAGAAAACATGTCAAAAGAAATGTTTGGACGATGGTTCGAAAGGCTATTATTGGGGAAATAACAAAATCAATGAATATGTGTGTGTAAATAACGACTGCATGATATCGTCTAAAAATCGAGTGGCATGTGTATCAGATGAGCCAGCAGACACAAAGGCGGCTTGCTCTAGTGATGGTAAGGTTTCGTGCGAAAATAGTAATATGATGGTCAAGTATTGCGATGCAAAGACCAACACGTATTGGACAAAGCGATGTGCTCAATGCACAGTTAATGAAAAGGCGACGGCGTATTATTGTGATGGTAAAATACCGTGTAAAAATGGTGGAAAAACTAAATGCGTAAATAGTTGCGATTCAAAGGATGCAAGAAAGTATTATGTTTGGAATAATAATAAACATAAGGTTGAAGATAAGAGTTGTAATCTAAATCAAGTATGTAAAGATATCGAAGGTGGCACACAGTGTGTTAATAAGTAGCACTACAAACATGCAATATACGATACGCTGACTTCAAAAGTGTGTCACATAAAAAAACGGCCGCATCTTTACGATGCGGCCGTTCTGTTTTTGAGGCTAACAAATCTCGCTCAGCGATGCCTCGAGTTGTTCGACGAAGAAGGCGAGGCATTGGTGGGCGATGATGAGTGGAGGCGCGAGCGATATGACATTGCCGTATGGCCCGCTAGGCAAGAGGATAAAACCGCGATCGCGCATATCGTCGACGAGTTTTAGGGCGATATCGGTAAGTGGTTCGAGTTCGGGCGTGGCAAATTCGAGGGCTACCATGAGTCCGCGCCCGCGGGCGTCGGCAATGTGATCGGGGAATAGCGACTGTAGCCGTTTGAATTGGTCGAGCAAATACTCGCCTTCGCGCTTGGCGCGATCGGGCAACGCATCGCGTTGCAGTATTTCGATAGCTTTGAGCCCGACGGCACAGCCCATGGGATTGCCCAAAAAAGTGCTCGTATGAATGGCTTCGGTCGTATTGAGTGGCCATTTGGCGAGGACTTCTGGGGTGGCGATGGCGGCCGAGAGTGGGAATCCGCCCGTCATCGCCTTGCCGAGGCACATGATATCGGGCACGACGCCTTCGGCATTGCAGGCAAAGCATTCGCCCGTGCGCCCAAAGCCCGTATAAATCTCGTCGGCGATGAGCAAGACGTCGTTTCGCGTGCACATGTCGCGCAAGGCGCGTAGCCATCCCTTTGGAGGCACGACGTCGCCGCCGCGCCCTTGTATCGGTTCGACGATGACGGCGGCGACATCGGCCGTGCCCGATGCGGGCGATCGCAAAATGCGTTCGATATGTCGAATGCAAGCAAACTCGCACGATTCGGGCTTCTGTGAGAATGCACAATGCAAGCAATTGGCGTATGGGACGTGGGTCGTCTGTTGGCAAATGCGAGCGGCAAAGGGTTGTTTGAAGCTATCTTGATGCCCCGTGACAGAGAGTGCTCCATAGCTCAAACCGTGATATGACGATTCGAAGGCGATGAATCGCGATCGCTTTGTCGCCATTTGAGCCATTTTCATGGCAGTTTCGACGGCTTCGGCACCCGATTGGCTGAGCAAAGCGCCCGACAAATTGCCCGGAGCGATTTGGGCTAGCGCTTTGAGAAATGAGACTTTCGTATCGGTCGGATAGACGTCACCCATGCCGTGCATGAGTTTATGGGCTTGCGCATCGAGTGCGTCGACGAGCTCGGGGTTGGCGTGTCCATAAGCGGCGACGGCAAAACATGCCCCCATATCGATATATGGGTTTCCATCGGCATCCCAGAGAAATTCGCCGTCGCCACGAGCGAGGACGATCGGGTCGCGATCGACGCCGATTTCGCCATCGAATCGCGCGCGGCGTGCCGTGAGCCCAGCGCACTCGACGTGCGCCAAGTCGTCGATATATGCCGTCGACGCACTCGCCGTGCCGTAGCCTTGTGCACGGCGTGCGGGTGTCGTCTTGCGGATTTCATCTATCATCGATGAAATATCAATTTTGCGATTTGTCATGGTTCAATGCTTCATCGTATTTTCGATATCGTCGATTTCTTTGACGAGTTCGGCAGTGAGTACGATGGGGTCGGCATCGGTGATGAGTACGTCGTCTTCGATGCGCACGCCGATGCCTCGGTATTTGGGCGGGACGCGTTCGTCGTCGACGGTGAAGTAGAGCCCGGGCTCGACGGTGATGACGACGCCGGGAACGAGTGCTGCAGGCGCATCGTCGCCGCCGCGCTTGTAGGCTATGCCGACGTCGTGCGTATCGATGCCGAGGTAATGGCTCGTGCCGTGGAAATAAAATTCAAAATCGATGTTTTTTTCGAGGATATCTTCGGGCGATTCTTTGCAAATCTGTAGTCGATGCAACCCTTCGGCGAAGACGCGTCGCACGGCTTCGTGTGACGATTTCATGTGATTGCCGACGCGGCACGCCGCAATGCCTGCTTTTTGGGCTTCGAGAACGAGCGCATAGATATCGCGTTGTGCGGGCGTAAATTTGCCATCGACGGGGAACGTGCGCGAAATATCGCCGGCATAGTAATCGACTTCGGCGCCCGCATCGATGAGGATGAGATCGCCGGCTTGCAAGGCGTCGCAATTGGCGTCGTAGTGGAGCGTCGTGGCATGTGCACCGCCGGCGCAAATCGATCCAAAGCTTTCGCCCATGGCGCCGTTGACTCGGAATGCGTGCTTGAGCGTCGCTTCGACTTCCCATTCGCCGACGCCGGGTTTGAGCATGGCGAGGACGTCTTTGAATCCTTCGGCGCTGACGTGAGCGGCGCGTTTGAGGACTTCGATTTCGTCGGCATCTTTGATGCGTCGCATTTCTCCGACGATATCGCGGATATCGGCGAAACGCCGCGGACCTTCGGCAGAATGACGACCGCGATGGCGCAAACTCTCGGTGATATCGAACAGTTTCGAGGCGAGTTCTTGGCTGTATGAAAAATCGAAAAAGACTTCGTCGAGCGGGAGCATGATGTCTTTGAGCTTTTCATCGAGTTCGTCGATGGGGAAAGCTTCGTCGGCACCAAACTTTGCGACGGCGCCTTCGACGCCGTAACGCGGCCCCGTCCAACGTTCGAGATTGAGATCGCGTTTGAGAACGAAGAGTCGGAAGCGGACGTCTTGATCGCTCGAAGCGATGATGGCAACGGCTCCGGCTTCATCCATGCCCGTGAGATAGATCATGTTCGAATCGGGGCGATAAGGATAATCTTGATCGCCCGATCGTCGCTTGGGCATTGGGTTGGCGATGATGGCGATCGAATTCTTGGGCAATTGACGAGCGAGTGTTTCTCTTCTTTGTTTGTAATTCATCGTTATTCCTTTGCATTTTCTTCAGAATCCGACGATTCGTTTGAATCTGATTCGCTCTCAGATTCTGAATCTGCATCGTCTTCGATTTCGACGGATTGCATTTGCATCTGCATTTGGCTAGCGAGAGCCGCCATTTTGTGCATGGCATCTTCGTTGGTGGCGTTTTGCGTCGAGGCAGCCGAGACGTTAATCGTCATATTGGGGGAATCGCTTTGGTCGCTGTCGCTGGCTTGGGCTTGCGACATTTGTCGGTTGGCGGCGAATTTCTGCGCGAAGGCATTGAGTCGTTCTTGCATTTCGGAGGCTGGCGGGAATGGCTTGCCAGCGCGTTTATCATCGATGAGTTCGACGTAGAAAGCCGCTAGTGGGTGGCCGTTTTTGGCGTCGCCTTCGAAGACTTCGTAGGCGGCATCGAGCATTTCATTGCATTTCTTTGCATCGCCCGTGCGATCGGCGACTTCGGCATATTGCAGCTGTAACATGGCCGCCTCGGGGCCTTTATTGGCGGCATCGAGCAAGTCGTCCATGAATCGCAGCGATTCGGTGAGGAGTTCGTCGCGTTTCGCCTTTTTCTCCATTTTTTCGTAGATATCGGCCATTTGGATGCATACGGCGACGTGTTCTTCGCCCTTCGTATTGGCTCGGATGGCGTCCATGAGCTCGATGGCACGCGGGTAGTTTTCGCCTTTCTTGATATAGAGACCGGCGGCGGCGGCGGCGGCATTTTTGTCGAACGTCAGCTGTTTCGTCTGCGGATTGACTTGCCAATAGAGCCGGTTGACGGCCTCGAACGCTTCGAGGGCTTTGTCGTCGTCGCCGCTTTCGAGATAAATGCGCCCGGCGAGTCGTTGGACAGAGACGTCGTTTGGAACTTTTTCGATGAGAGCTTCGATGGCAGGTATTCCCGATTCGAAGTCGTGGGCGATGAGGCCGTGCTGGGCAATTCGGGCCAAGACGGAATTGTTATCGGGATCGAGATCGTGGGCCGCTTGCAGGACTTCTTCGGCGACGTCGAATCGCTTGAGAGCCCATTGAATCTCGGCGCGCAATAGCTTCGTCTCGATATCTTGGCGCGCCTCGTCGGCTTTTTTGAGCATATCGTCGGCTTTGTCGAGATCGCCTTTTCCGTAATAGGCGCGCCCGAGTTCGACCATGACGTATGGATCGTCGGCGTGCTTTTCGTATATCGCTTCGAGCCCTTCGATAGCTTCGACGAATAGCCCTTCTTGGAGGGCAATCCATGCCTTTTTGAATGCATCGCCGAGTTCGTCGTAGTGTTGTGCTTTGTCGAATGGGAGCGCCGTGACGTAGAGATTCCATTTATCGGACGTATCGAGCCCCGTGACGTGCTCTTCGCCGTCGACGTGTTCGTCGACGACTTTTTCTTCTGCCTCGAGTTGGTGACCTTTTTCGATGAGCTGATTGAGTTCGTCGCGCTCTTCGTCGGTTTGAACGTGGCGTGCCGCGCGATCGATGGCATTTTGTGCCGCTTCGCTGTTATGGCACCGCATGAACGATTTCGCTTGTTCGAGGGCTTGGTGATAGACTTCGTGGGTGAGTTGCGACTTCTTCGCGGTAGCCGTTTGCTTTTCTTCGTCGGTTTTGGCGAGCTCGATGGCTTGTTTGATGCATCGCATCGCTTCGCCATAGTCTTTTCGCTCCATGTTGACGTTGCATTTGTCGACGTACCAAGCCGAATCGCGTCCAAATAGTTTATCGAATAGCCCCATGTTTTTGCTCCTCAGTCGTTATCTTTTATCGGTTCGTGATGCGGCGCCGCTTCGCCACACGACATGTCTATGCCGTGTGGCGCTACTGTGCTCGCGATATATCTATATAAAATGATACAGCGCAAAGTCGTCGACTCGCGACGACTGATCAAATTTATGCGCCGATCGGTGTAAGTCAAGGTATGTGCGATACATTTTGGCACTTTAAAACTGTATCGAACGCGTTTCGCCTGGGGCGATAGAGACGCGCGTCGAGGCGTATTTGGCGGCTTCGAGTGCATCGGTATCGTAGCTGCTCAGCGTATGGCTTTTGGGAATCGCATAGACTTCGAGCGTGATCGGTTTGCCGAAGATATTGAAGCCGGCGATGGCATTTTGCGTGCGAGCCGCTAGGTGTAAGACGCGGTTAGAGTGATCGTCGATGCGTTTGGCGACGAAATAGACCGATTTGGCACTGGGACCCGTGAGGCTCAGTTTGGCGTCGGCCCAATCGAGCGATACGATTTCTCGTGTGACCGGATCGGCGCTGGCCGTGACTTTTAGGGCATGGGTTTGCTTGATGCATCGCTGCCGGCATGTCAACGTCATCGAATAGTTGCCCGGCGCGAGCTCTAGGCGAATGTCGCCGTCGGAATTGGCGTCGAATCGTTGACCTTTGACGACGGCATAGGCATCGGGAGGAAAGACGGGCTGGATGACGACCGATTTGGCGATGGCGTCGGTGGAAGGGGTTTGAGCCGTATGGTGAGTGGGCGTCATATCGCCCACTGGCGTGGCAGAGGCGATCGCCGTTTGGCTATCGTCGGGCGATTCCGAGCTTGGACGTTTTGCGCCCTGATTGACTTTTTTAGGCGTTGCGATCGGATTGGCGCGTTGACGCGGTACTTTTGGCGTCGTCGGTTTGTCGAGTCGTCGACGCGGGGCTTCGGCGTCCTTTGGCGCGGTCGTTTTCGAGTCGCTAGCTTGCGATTCTGTTTCGCGATCGTCTGAACGAAGTTCGGAAACGACGCCTAATTCTGCATTTTCTTCGGTGTTGGTGTCGTTGCTGTGAATTATCGGTGCATCGGATCGCGTATCTTTGGCGCCGCGCGTCGCGGCGAGTTGTGCATAAGCCAAGATGGTGAGCGGGCGATTGTCGTCGTTTTCGATGCGTCGTTCGCCGGCATCGGTTGGGGATCCCTGATTTGTAGTGTTTTTTTTGGGGGGGGCCGTATGGCTCGCCGTACGCGCTTTGTCGGCGTCGATCGCTTCGATGGCGTGGTTGGCGATGATGCCTTGGCCGTGGCCGTCGTCATCGCTTGGGGCTAGTGCTATATAATAGATGCAAAAGGCGATGGCGGCGACGGCGACTGGGATCGAACACCATGCGGCGACGCGCCGGGCGCGGTTTCCTTGTCGCAATTCGTTGAGGAGCGCGAGCGCGCGAGCGTCGTCGGGGGCATAGCTCAAGATGATGTTGAGCGTTTCGAGCGCTTTGGGGATAGCTTTTTCGCGCGTTTGGACCCGAGCGAGTTGATTGAGCGTGTCGGTGATTTCGGGGATCGCCTTGGCGTTGAAATCGTCGACATTGGCAAAGTATTGCTCGAGAATTTGGGCATAATTGTCGAATTTAACCGTTTGGAGGATGGCGACTAAATCGGATTTGAGTGCGTCGGCATCGGCATATCGGTCGCTTGGATTGGTTTTGAGACAGCGGGCGATGACATCGTCGATTTTCTTAGAAATCGCCATATTGCGGCGCCCCGGTGGTTGATAATGCCCATCGAGAATTGCCTTGAATATCGACATTGGCGTCGTGCCCGAGAACGGGAGAGCCCCCGTGAGGGCATAGTAAAACACCGTTCCAAGTGAAAATATATCGCACGAAAAGCCATACGATTGCCCTTCGATGATTTCGGGGGGCATGTGCGCCGGCGACCCGACGAGGCTCCCCGATGTCGTCATGCGTTCTTTATCGAGTACGCGAGCAATGCCAAAATCGGTGAGTTTCATCGTGCCCGATTTATCGATGAGGATGTTTTCGGGCTTGATATCGCGATGGATAATACCCGCCTCGTGAGCATGTTCTATCGCATCGCACATCGAACACGTCATGGCAACGGCGATTTCGGGGATCTTCGTCGGATGTGCTTTGATAAATTCGGCGAGCGTTGGCCCTTGGACGAGCTCCATGACGAGGTACTGTGAGCCGGTGAATTCGTCTTGCCCAGTGTCGTAGATCTCGACGATATTGGGATGGTGGAGTTTGGCAATCGCCTCGGCTTCGCGCTTGAAACGCGCCGCACTCTCGGATTGCGTCGCCAAAAACGGATGCAGGAGTTTGAGCGCGACGAGCCGATCGAGACGCGTATCTTGGGCTTTATAGACGACTGCCATGCCTCCGCGTCCGAGTTCGTCGATGATGTGATAGCGCTGGGCTATGACTTTTCCGTCGAGCGATGTCAATTCGATATCCTGCGAGTTTTTGTGAATTAAATACCGTTTCTATGCAATTGATTGAATCATAAACCGTGCCGAATCGTCTATCCGAAGGCCAAGGCTCGCCATAGACGCCAATAGCGCATCGTTTTCGATATATCTTCGACGTGCCGAACATTGGGCGGCAATCCCACGATCGACTATGATGCCACAAATCGCAGAAAAAAGGCAGAAATTCGGCGATAAATAAATCGAGAGGGGGAGCAAATGGCATTTGAAATGCCATTTTGGCTACGCTAAGATGGCATCTCAACGGAATGGGTGTGTTGGCGCCGGCTTTGTCGATTGGGCGCCGATAAAAATAAAAAAAGGAGTAACGGAATGAAACGTTGGCAAAACTACGTAGCTTTATTCATCGCATGCGTTGCCTTACAAGGATGTGCCGATTCGTCAGACGACAGCACAGCAGGCAACGACCGCGCCAAATTGACGCTCTCGAAAGTGACCCCTGCAAACGGTTCAAAGGGAACTATTGTCGCACTCGAAGGCGCGAAATTCGAACAGGGCATGGAAGTTTGCTTTGCCAATGCATGTGGCAAGGCAGAAGTCGCCTCGGCGACGTCGGCAAAAATCGCGGCTCCCGAGGGCAAAGGTACCGTCGACGTTTGCGTCAAATCGGGGAGCGAACAAAGCTGCCTCCGCAACGCATTTATCTATGCCGAATCGTCGACTGCGACGTGCAATGTCGACGGCGTCAAATGTAGCGACGACAAAAGATCGCTCATCACTTGCAAAGATAAAGTCGAAACGACAACGCCATGCCCCAATGGGTGCGAAAATAACGCATGCCGCACGAATCCCGATCCAGGCACGAATCCCGATCCGGGCACGAATCCCAATCCAGGCCAGTCGACGTCGCCCGCCATCACGGGAATGAGCCCCGTGAGCGGAAAATCGGGCACCGAAGTGACGGTAACGGGCAATAACTTAGAAGCGACGTCGAAAGTTTGCTTCGGTTTGACGTGCGTCGATCCGAAATCGAAAGAAAAGACATCGGTCAAAGCCATTGCCCCCGACGGAACGGGCATCGTGACGATTTCGATTAAAATCAACGACAAAACGATTAATGCCGGTAACTTCACTTATCTCGTCGATACGCAAGAGGCGAACGTCGTCGATTGGTGTCAATTGACTTATGCTGAAACGCCCGTCGTCGAAGGAACCCCCATCCAAGCCTATGCCCAAGTCTACAAAGCTGGAATTACGGGCAAAGAAGGAACGCACGCGGGCCTAGAAGGCGAATTCGGCTACATCAAGCTCAACGCCGAGGGAAGCTCCGATTTGTCGAATTATCGCTGGGTGAAGGCCGTCCGCAACGACAAATTCCAAGGCGAAGCCGCCCAAAATAACGACGAATTCATGCTCACCGATCTCAAACTCGACGTCGATGACTATCGCGTCGCCTACCGATTCTCGCTCAACAAAGGCGAATTCCTATATTGCGACGGCAACGGTTCGCAAGACGGCTTTAGCATCGAAAAAGCGCCCGTCATCAGCGTCCAAGAAAAAGCCCCCGCTCCCGCAAAAACTGTCGCATGGTGCCAAATCATCGGCCCCGATTCGCTCCGTTCCGAAGTCGGCAAAGATACCGAATACGTCTATGCGCAAGCATTCGTCGAAGGTTGCACGAACTACCAAAACAGCTGCGCCGATCTCAAAGCCCAAATCGGATACGTGACGGCCGCCAGTGCCAACGCTCCCGACGAAAGCAAGGTAAAATGGGCACCCGCCGCTCTCAACGATAAATACGACGGTTCTAACGGCAAAGATCACGACGAATTCATGGCGAAGCTCAAATCCGATGAGCCCGGCGAATACAAAGTCGTCTATCGCATGTCGGTCGACGACGCAAAGACGTGGACTTATTGCGACGCCCAAAATAACAATACATTTAGCTACGCCGAAGGTACGACGTGGAACGTCACATCGCCCGAACAACCCGCCACAAAAATCGTCGACTGGTGCGAAATTCATTATCCCAAGGCGATCGAAGCACACGTCGGCGATGCCCCTACCAAGGTCTACGGGCGCGTCCACGTCGCCGATTGCACAGGAGCCGACAAAGGCGAAGTCGCTTGCGAAGGGCTCGAAGGCCGACTCTTGCTCAAGCCAAAAGCCCCCACGACCGGCAAATCAAAAACATACGACGCCACATTCAACCTAAAAGCTCGCGCAAACACATCAGAACTCGCCTATAACGACGAATTCATGGTCGATCTCCCCATCCCCGAAACGGCCGGGCAATACGAATACTTCTATCAATTCAAGGGCAAAGACGACACCGACTGGAAATCGTGCAACACGCGCGGCGTCGACGCCGACGACAAACCCGTTTTCGACGAAAGCGCGCCCGGCACGCTCTCCGTCACCGTCAAGCGAAAATTCGAACGCAGCAACGACCTCAACTGCGGTTTCGCCCCCGCTCCCGTCAAGGCTTCCACGGGCAACACAAATCCAACCGACGTCTCTGCCGAACTCTACTGGAAAGGCAAAACCGAGGGCAAAGGCGCCGCCATCCCCGAAGTCAAAGCGATGACGATGTACTACATTGCACAAGACAAAGCCGCCGAAAAGCCCGCCGAAACGCACCTCGGCGAATGGTCACATGCCGTCGCCAACTTGAGTGGCAATGCTGGCAATAACAATAGTAACCAGAAATTCGTCGCCAAAGCGACATTCGACACCGCTGGAAAATACGCCTACGTCTTTGCCGTCGACCTCGTCAGCGACCCGGGCAACGCCGAAGAAGTCCCCGAAAAGCTCTTCTGCTACAAAGAGTGGAAAGAAAGCGGCTACGGCGAAATCGAAGTCACCGCCGCAAGCGCCCAATAATCGCACGAATCCCTTCGTTCGATGCGCATTTGGCGTGCCTATCTGCGATACGTCACGCCGCTCGCCTATCGGCCTGCCGCCGATACGGCTCGCCTGTCGGGCTATGTGCTCCCGCTTGCCCTTGGCAAGCGGGCCGCGCATACGCCCTCTTTGCGTGGCTATTTCTAGCGAAATACGCCACGCTTTTTTTATCGCGCGGCTAGCGCAAACGCTTCTGTGGGCCATTTTTCGCCCCCATACTGTTGAAAATGCCGATGGCGGGCTTTTTTCGCCTCTATGGAATCATGAAGGCTTGCGGAGTGTTCAATTTGGCGTGAGAAATATTTATTTGTTGAGTGCAAGCTCGGTGCGTGTTATAAGCCGCACGTGTTTGCCTGTTTGAAAAGCGGGCATGGTGTTCGATTTTTCGTTTCGGCAGAGGATACTGTCGCCATCATGAAGTTCTATTTAGAACGGAGGGAGTGTAAAAATGGAAGCAATTAAGTCAGCATTTGCGTGGGATAACGGCGGTATTTGGATGTGGTTTATCTGCGCCGTGTCCGTTGGGTGTTTGGCACTACTCGCAGAGCGCATCTACTACATCTTCTTTAAATTCAATACGAATGCGCGTCAGTTGATGGATGCTGTTCAACGCAATGTCATTCAGAACAACATCGACGGTGCCGTCCAAGTTTGCAATGCTGCTCGTACGTCGGCAGTGGCTCGCGTTGTGAAAGCCGGTCTTGGCCGTGCCGATCGTTCGCAACTCGAAATCCAAAACGCCATCGAAGAAGCTACCCTCGAAGTCGTCCCCGAAGTGACGCGTTTCCTCCCGACTTTGGCCTCTTTGGCAAACATCGCTACGTTGCTCGGTCTTCTCGGTACGATTATCGGTCTTATCGATTCATTCGCCGCCCTCAAAGACGCTGCCCCCGACGAACGCCAAGAAAAATTGTCGGCTGGTATTGCTATCGCCATGAACACGACGGCATTCGGTCTTATCGTCGCCATCCCGACGCTTCTCTTCCACACGGTTTTGTCGGTCACGGCAAAGAACATCCTCGACAGCATCGAACTCTGCTCGACGAAAGTCGGCAATCTCCTGAGCCAACGCGCGAAATAGTCGATAGATGCGCGCGAATCGTGCGCATCTATGCATGACTCAACGATGCCGTGCAAATGCGTATGGCATCGTGTAGGCGCCGAGGAATAGATGCTGACGTGGGCGGCTTGCCCATGCGACAGAAACGGAGATTATGATGAAAAAAGTTCACACCACAAATATTGAGGAAGCCGAAAACCTGAACCTGACCCCGATCATGAACATGGTTCTCGTTTTGATTCCTCTCATGCTTTTGAACGTCGTATTTATGACGATTAGCGTCATCGACGTCACGATGCCGCAGCGTAGCGCAGGCATAGCGCAAAATGGTGAGCCGCCGAAGCGTTTGCAGTTGTTTATTTCGAAGCAAGGATTCACGATCGTCAAAGGTGCGATGACATTGCCGGCGATTTCGGGTTGCCCCGAAGGTGGACCGACGATTTGCCCCAACGAGCCCTCGGCCAGCAACGAAACCGATAAACAAAACTGGTTAGAGCTCTACAACACGCTCGTCGGGATTAAGCAAGAACCCGATTGGCAAGATCACGAAACCGTCGAAATCGTCGGCGATTCGTCGATCGAATTCGGCGTCCTCGTCAAGGCCATGGATATCGCGCGTTATCAACGCGTTCCCCAAAGCGATTCAACGGCTCTCAAGGGCAAAGCCCTCTCGTCGAAAGAAGAATTGAACGAATCGCGCATCGTGATGACCGAAGTCACTGGCGGTAAGGCGAATTTGGGCATGTTCCCCGTCGTCGTCTTGGGCTTGCCAACCGTCGCTCAATAAACGCTACAAAAGATCGTTGCGACTGTCGCGGCAGTCGCAACCGTATAGATTTGCAAATTTCCATCTTGGTCGCAACGCTCCGAGATATAAGAGATACAAGGTTAGGACAGAAATGGCAGACGATAAATTGCTCGATAAACAAAGCGAGATGGAAGCTGAGTTGCTGGATTATTTGAAGGCAAAACGCAAGGCAAAACGCAATACCGATAGTGGCAAAGCCGACGTCACGCTCAACTCCATGATGGACATGATGACGATCATCCTCGTCTTCCTGCTCAAATCCTACGGTGAAGAGCCTATCACGATTTTGCCCAACACCGACGTCCCCATTTCGACGTCCGAAGTGTTGCCCTCCGATATGACCGTTCTCACCGTCAACAAGACGGGTATCTTCTTGCTCGGTACACGTATCCTCGACTTGAGCGAAGGGAAAGTTCCTGCCAACTTCAAGAAAGGTGGCGAGCAAGGGCTCATCATCGAACCGCTCGAAGCGACGTTGCGACAAGAAGTCGAAAAACTCAAGGGGATCGCTCAGGCATCGGGTAAACAGTTCGAAGGCGATATGACGATTATTGCCGACCAAAGCACGAACTATCGTTTGCTCGTCGAAGTCATGCAAACGGCTATTGGTACCGAATTTAAGAAGTTTAGATTTGCCGTTATTCAGGGTGGTTTGGCGCAAAGCGGTCGCGCCCCCGTCCATCAATAGTCATTTTGCTACTGTGATGTATCGGCATGCGTTGTCGTCGCTTGCGGCAACGCCTTATCGTGCCGTATGACGACGAAAAATCCTTGAATCGTTGGAGAATTGCGCGATGGCCGTGCAAGAGATAAAAAAGAATCTTCGCATCGGCGTGTTCCGTGGCAAACAAAAGTTATGCGAGCGCGTCGTAACTAAGCGTTCTACCGTTACCGTAGGGTGCGAGTGCAAAGAAAGCGAGGAAACGCAGTTCATGGTGTTGTCTTCGGTCATGCCGAAGCAATGGGAACTGTTCATCTATTACCCCGAAAAAGACGCCTACGCCCTTCACGTGACGAAAAAGATGCGCGGGCGTATCATCGTCAAGGATGGCGTATCGCTCGAAATTAGTCCCGATCTCAAGCCGGGCAATGGCATTCGCATCAAAGGCGACGATATCTATATCGCCCTAACGCGAGCCTCGCGCGGGCGCATCATCATCGGCGGAAAGATCTTATTCTTGTTCCAGTTTGCGTCGATTCGCGACGAAGGTGCCGTCGCTCGCATGCTGAACCAGAAGGCGGCTTATCGTCGAGGCATTGGTTCGTTTCTCAAGAGCGCACTCGGCGTCGCCCTCATCCTCTCGTTCCTCGCTCACTTAATTCCGCTGCTCTACATCGGTTTGCAAGATTGGCCGCGAAACGACGAAGTCGTCCTCATGCCGTCGTGGGCGAAGCCCGTCACGATCGAGGAGATGAAAGTCGAAATCGAAAACGAGGAACCCCAAGATGAAGAGCCGACGATCGTCGAACAAGGCGATGACGTGCTCCCGTCGGTCGAAGATGGACCGTCGAATATCCCCGATCCGAATTCGTCGCTTGGCCGTGGCGAACTGATGGATCAAATCACCGATAAACACCGCGAGCAAGGTGCGATGATTACGGCGCAGATTTTGGGCGTCGATGGTGGTATCGAGGGCTTCTATGGCGATATGCTCGGCGCGAATACCCATATTGCCGATATGTCGGATATTTCGGCGGGCGATATTGGGCTCGGCGCCTCGGGCAATCTCTTGAACCAGTTGGCGGCAGCCGAAGGCGGCGGTTCGGGCGGCGGCTTGATGGGCATCGAATCGGGATCGGGCAATTCCGGACCGAAAGTCGTCGTCGATGGCGCTTCGAAAAAGCAAACGACGGCACATGCAAAGGTCGAATTCAAAATGACCGATAAGAGCGATTTCGTCGGCGCGGCTCCGGCCGGTAGCAAAGACGCCATCGAAGCCATGTTCCGCAAAAAACAAGGCGATATCAAAACATGTTATCAACGCGTGATGAATGCACAAGGTAAGGCTTCTGGTCGCTTTGTGTTGGCCATTACAGTCGCCAAAGATGGATCTGTACTCAAAGTCGACAAGATCGAAGATCAAATCGGCGGAGAAATGTATACATGCGTTCGCCAGCGCATCATGAACTGGAAGTTTGGCGCGCTCAAGGCTCCTATCGCATTTAAGAAGACTTGGGTATTTAGTTAATCGCATCGGCGATTTTGCCCATGCCTTTATGCCCGCTACATCGTGCCATTGGCACCGGTGAGCGGGTTTTTTTATGGCTCGTGTTAGCCATCGAAATAGCGCGGTGTATGCGCGCAACGCAGTGAGCACATAGCCGCGCCAGGAGCGCGTATTGCCCCGGGAGGGGCAATAGCGCAACGGCGTAGGCGTATTGCCCGCAGGGCAATAGCCGAGCCCCAAAAAGCGCGGTGTATGCGCGCAACGCAGTGAGCACATAGCCGCGCCAGGAGCGCGTAT
>ERZ1034719.513-NODE-513-length-22463-cov-7.226883_pt1 | contig 22463 bp, 23 predicted proteins | sample MGYA00520703_ERZ1034719 | MGnify/ENA primary metagenome ERZ1034719 (study PRJEB33766, sample SAMN09781716) | gut metagenome | biome: gut microbiome | host: Homo sapiens | place: Madagascar | study: EMG produced TPA metagenomics assembly of the PRJNA485056 data set...
TCCAGATCTATCACAGCAAGGGCGGCTCCAACGAGAAGTCCTACTGGATCAAGGATGCCGACCTCGATGAGCTCATCATGATGGCTCGTCAGTCCACCGACCAGACCTACCGCAAGACCCTGTATAAGCAGTGCCTTGACATCGTGGCCGACTGGGCGGTCGAGATCCCCATCTATCAGCGCCAGAACTGCGTGATCTTCTCCGCCAAGCGTGTCAACCTCGACACCGTGACGCCTGATATCACCACCTACTGGGCCTGGTACAACGACATCGAGCTGCTCGACCTGCAGTAAGCTCCGTCGCTGCACAAAAACGTTACTTAGGCGCATGGCTACCCTGCGGCTTTTGCCGCGGGGTAGCCTGCCTCAGGCACATCTGCCTATGATCCAAATGCCCCGGTGCATCGGAGCATTTGGCTGATATGCAGAGAGAGACATATCAAACCCGAAACGGCGACAAGGCCCCGGGCGCGGGGCGGCCGTTATCAAAAAACGGAGGGATTCTATGCGCAAATATCTGGTAAAACGCCTGCTGCTGTCGGTGGTGATCCTCTTTTTTGTGACATTCATCATCTACCTGCTTATGCGCTGCATGCCCAGCTCCTACGTGGAGAATATGGCGCGGCAGCTCTCGCAGGCTCCCGGCTCCAAGCCCTATGAGGAGTGGCTGGCACAGCTCAACGCACAATACGGTCTGGACCTGGGCCTCATCCCCGGCTTTTTCGTCCAGCTCAAGAACCTGTGCACCGGCAACTTCGGCGACAGCTGGAAGTATACCGTGCCCGTCATCCAGAAGTTCAATGAGGTCATCTGGGTCTCGTTCATCATGGGCGCTATCTCGCTCGTGTTCGAGCTTCTCATCGCGGTGCCGCTCGGCATCGTGGCCGCCACCAAGCAGTACAGCGTGACCGACTACACCGTCACGACGGTCGCACTGCTGGGTATGTCGCTGCCGACGTTCTTCTTCGCGACGCTCTTAAAGCTCATCTTCTGCATCAAGCTCGGCTGGTTCGACCTTGTCGGCCTGACGGGACGTGACTTCAACTCCCTCAGCCAGTTTGGTCAGATCCTCGATATGGCAAAACATCTGGTGCTGCCCATCGTGACGCTGGTGTTCATTTCCATCGGCCCGTGGATGCGCTATGTGCGCACGAACATGCTCGAGGTGCTCAACGCCGACTACATCCGCACCGCCCGCGCCAAGGGCCTTTCCGAGCATAAGGTCATCTATCACCACGCCTTCCGCAACACGCTCATCCCGCTCGTGACGTTCATCGGCGGCTCGCTGCCCGGCCTTTTTGCCGGCGCGCTCATCACAGAGACGCTGTTCGCCATCCCCGGCATCGGCTTCATCTCGTACAATGCGATGGTCGCGGGCGATATCCCCTTCTCCATGTTCTACATGACGTTCCTGGCGATCCTGACCCTGCTGGGCAACCTGATCTCCGACATCCTGTACGCGGTGGTCGACCCCCGCGTGCGCATCGCGTAAGAAAGGAGGCGCTAATCCATGTCTGAAGAAAAGAAGCTCAACGATCAGCAGGAGAGCGGCTCCCCCGAGCAGCTTTCCCTCAACGACGACCGCCGCGTCAAGGTCCTTTCCCCGGGCACGCTGGTCGCCAAGCGCTTTTTCCGCAACCGCCTCGCAGTCGTGGGTCTGACGATCCTCGCCGTGATGTTCATTTTCTCCTTCATCGGCGGCCTCATCAGCCCCTACGGGCAGGACGAGGTCTTCTACCGCGACGATATCCAGCTCAAGGAATACGCCGCCATGAGCGAGAACACCGAGTACCGCTATCTCGTGGCCGACGGCCAGGAGTTCGGCACGATCCTCCAGGCGCAGCTCACGCTGCACATGGGCAAGGACGACAGCTTCTCCTACAAGGGCGTCACCTACGACGTGACCGAGGAGGGCGACTCACTCTACTCCGTCTCGAGCGGCGGCAGACTCCTTGCCATTGCCTATAAGGACATCATCAGCGCCAACGACCCCAGCCAGAAGTTCGGCTTCAACTTCAGCTTCAACGCCCTCAAGGCGCACGCCAACGGCGAAGCGGAGTTTACGGCCAACGGCAAGACCTATACGCTTGATGAAAACAGCGTCATGCTGAATGGCGAGGAGATCGCCTACATCAGCCGCTTTGTCATCCAGTCCAAGGTCAGCGGCACGGTCATCAGCAAGGACTTCAAAGAGCGCGTGCAGCAGGCCGTCGAAAACGGTGAGACCGAGTACACCTATGTGAACGACGCCGGTCAGGAGCGCGAGATCAAGCTCGAATACAATCCCGCCAAGTACCAGTGGTCGATCAAGGAGGGCACGTCCACCCGCGTGTTCGACGCCTATTCCTTCCCCGACTCCGCGCACTGGCTCGGTACGGATAAAAACGGTATGGATATGCTCACCCGCCTGATGTACGGCGGCCGCGTGTCGCTGATGATCGGCTTCATCGTCGTCATCATCTCCGCGGCGCTCGGCGTGGTGCTCGGCGGCGTCTCCGGCTACTTCGGCGGCTGGGTCGATAACCTCATCATGCGTATCGTCGATATCTTCTACTGCATCCCCTCCACCCCGCTCATCATCATTCTGGGCGCAGCGATGGACGGCATGCGCGTCGACCCGCAGATCCGAATGCTCTACTTAATGTTGATCTTGGGCTTCCTCGGCTGGCCGGGTATCGCCCGTCTCGTCCGCGGCCAGATCCTCTCTCTGCGCGAGCAGGAGTTCATGACCGCGACGGAGGCCTGCGGCATCAGCGTTTCGCGCCGCATCTTCCGCCACCTGATCCCCAACGTCATCCCGCAGCTCATCGTCAACTGCACGATGAGCCTCGGCTCCACCATCATCACCGAGGCAACGCTCAGCTTCCTCGGCCTCGGCGTCAAGTTCCCGTTCGCCTCCTGGGGCAACATCATGAACGACGTTTCCAACTCTTACGTCCTCACGAGCTACTGGTTCATCTGGATCCCCGCCGGCATCTGCCTGATGCTGACGGTCCTCGGCTTCAACTTCGTCGGCGACGGTCTGCGCGATGCGTTCGACCCGAAGATGAAGCGCTGAGAAAGGAGGGAATTTGAATGGCTAAGAAGCATAATGACGGCTATCTTTCCGCAAAGGAATCCCGCCGCATTTCCAAAGAAAACCGCAAGATCACAAATGCGCTCGAAAAGAAGCGCAAGCGCAAGAACGTTCCCGAATCCGAGTATCTGACCGAGATGCACGACCCCAACAACGCGGTCGAATTCGACAACCTGCACACCTACTTTTTCACCGACACGGGCGTTGTCAAGTCGGTCGACGGCGTCACGTTCTCCGTGCCCATCGGCAAGACTGTCGGCGTCGTCGGTGAGTCCGGCTGCGGCAAATCGGTCACGAGTTTGTCGCTCATGCAGCTTTTGCAGCGCCCGCAGGGTCAGGTCGTGGAGGGCGAAATTCGCCTGAACCTCGGCAGCAAGGCCTACGACGTGACGAAGGCGCCTGACAGCGTCATGCAGCACTTACGCGGCAACTATATCTCCATGATCTTCCAGGAGCCGATGACCGCGCTGAATCCCGTGTTCCGCATCGGCGACCAGCTCGACGAGGTGCTGGCCCTGCACAATGAAAAGGGCCACGACGAAGCGCAGATCAAGGCGCGCACCATTGAACTCCTTGAAATGGTCGGCATCGCCAACAGCGAGGGCGTTTACAAGATGTTCCCGCACGAGCTCTCCGGCGGTATGCGCCAGCGCGTCATGATCGCCATGGCGCTTGCGTGCAGCCCGAAGCTCATCATCGCCGACGAGCCCACCACGGCGCTCGACGTGACGATCCAGGCGCAGATCCTCGACCTTCTGCGCAATCTGAAGGATCAGATCAATTCCTCGATCATGTTCATCACGCACGACCTCGGCGTCATCGCCGAAATGGCGGACTATGTGGTCGTCATGTACGCCGGCCGCATCGTCGAGCAGGGCACGGCAGAGGAGATCTTCGCCCATCCCGCGCACCCCTACACCATCGGCCTCATGGCCTCCAAGCCGGTCGTGGGCCGTCAGGTCGACAAGCTCTACTCCATCCCCGGCAAGGTGCCGAACCCCATCAACATGCCGAACTACTGCTATTTCAAGGACCGCTGCGAAATGTGCGTGAACGGCTGCGAGGGCGACTACCCGTGCGAGGTGAGCATCTCGCCGACGCACAAGGTGAGCTGCTACCGCTACTACGACGGCAAGCGTCCCGACCTTGAGGAGGTCGTGGAGGAAGAGCTGGCCGAGGGCAAGGAAAACGGAAAGGAGGGTGAATAAGATGCCGTTTTGGAAAGCCGGTAAGAACGACGATCAGGTCCTCGATGAACTGAAGGAAACGCAGAAGCAGAATGCCGATGAATTTGTCAAGAAGCAGGAGCACGCCGATGAGGCGCAGAAGTCCTCACTCATCATCGACAACAATTTCACCCCCGTGGAATATGACCCGCAGTACATTCTGCAGGTCAATCACCTCAAGAAATACTTCCCGATCAAGGGCGGTATGGTGTCGAAGACGGTCGGCTATGTCAAGGCCGTCGACGGCGTCACGTTCAATTTAAAGCGCGGCACGACGATGGGCCTTGTCGGTGAGTCCGGCTGCGGCAAGACGACCACGGGCCGCACGATCCTGCGCCTGTATGACTCCAAGTCCGGCGGTCAGGTGCTCTTCAACGGACAGGAGGTCTATGACCTCTCCCACAAGGAACTGCGCGCCCTGCGCACGAAGATGCAGATCATCTTCCAGGACCCGTTCTCCTCGCTCTCCCCGCGTATGCCGGTCGGCGAGATCATCGGCGAGGCCGTGCGTGAGCACAACCTCGTTTCCAAGGCGGAATTCGACGATTATATCGACCAGGTCATGGACAACTGCGGTCTCCAGCCCTTCCACAAGGACCGCTACCCGCACGAGTTCTCCGGCGGCCAGCGCCAGCGTATCTGCATCGCGCGTGCGCTCGCGCTCAACCCCGAGTTCATCGTCTGCGACGAGCCGGTCTCCGCACTCGACGTGTCCATCCAGGCGCAGATCATCAACCTGCTGAACGAATTGCAGGATAAATACAAGCTGACGTACCTCTTCATCAGCCACGACCTCTCCGTTGTCGAGCACATCTCCGACACCGTCGGCGTCATGTACCTCGGCAACCTTGTGGAGTACGGCGCGAAGGAAGATATCTTCCGCAACCCGCTCCACCCCTACACGAAGGCGCTCTTCTCCGCCATCCCCATCCCCGACCCGAAGGTGAAGATGAACCGCATCGTGCTCGAGGGCTCCATCCCCTCCCCTGCCAATCCGCCCAAGGGCTGCAAATTCCACACCCGCTGCGCCAACTGCATGGCCTGCTGCAAGGAGGAAGCACCCGTCCAGCGCGAGATCGAGCCGGGCCACTTCGTGTGCTGCCACCTGTACGATAAGTGATGAAGAAGGACGACTTCTACGAGGAGGACGACGGCCGCACGATCGCCGACATGAGCGGCATCGAACGCCAGCCGACCTTTCTCCCGCACTTTCACCGCAAGCGCAGCGACTTTTCCGCGCCCGACGCGCCCCGTGCGAACGACCGCCCGTGGGAAAGCGCTGCCGGTGAGCTGACGCGCGAGGAGCGCAATGCCGCCATCCGCGGCGCGCTCAAGGCGGGACTGCTGATCGCAGGTGTGTATATCCTCGCCGCTGCGGCGCTAATCGTCGCGATGCAGCTGCTCTGGTCTTAAATATGGAAAAAGGAAGACTCTTTCGAGTCTTCCTTTTTTATTTTTCTGCACGGTCAACGACAAATAGCTCTCTTTTCTTCGGATTTCAGATTGTTTTCATCTTTATTCTATGATATACTAAGTAAATTGTATGTCGTAAAAAAGAGAGGAGATTCTTCATGGATCATAAAAGAGGTTCCTTTTCCGGCAAGATTGGCTTTGTCCTTTCGGCTGCGGGCGCGTCCGTCGGCCTCGGAAACATCTGGCGCTTTCCTTATCTGGCCGCCAAATACGGCGGCGCTATTTTCCTGCTGATATACATCATTCTGGCGATGACCTTCGGCTACACGATGATCATTGCGGAGACTTCGATCGGCCGCATGACCGGCAAGAGCCCTGTCGGCGCTTACAAGTCCTTCAGCGATAAGCCTGCGCTGCGCGTGGGCGGCTGGATCAACGCCATCATTCCGATTCTGATCGTCCCCTACTACTCCGTCATCGGCGGCTGGGTCATCAAATATCTGGCGGAATACCTGATGGGCAAGGCGCACCTCGTCGCGGAGGACGGCTACTTCTCGTCCTTCATCTCCAACGGCGTGTCCTCGGAGCTTTGCTTCCTCGTCTTCACGGCCATGACGCTGGCGATCATCTTTGCGGGCGTGGAAAATGGCATCGAGCGCGTCTCCAAGATCATGATGCCCATTCTCGTGGTGCTGTCGCTGATCATCGCCGTGTATTCCGTGACCCGCCCCGGTGCGCTGGAGGGCGTCAAGTACTTCCTTGTGCCCAATCTTGACAACTTCTCCTGGATGACGGTCGTCTCCGCCATGGGGCAGATGTTTTATTCCCTGTCCATCGCCATGGGCATTCTCATCACGTTCGGTTCCTACATGAAAAAGGACGTCCCGATTGAAAGCTCCACCCGCAATGTCGAAATCTTCGACACGGCCATCGCCATCATGGCGGGCCTGATGATCATCCCCGCGGTGTTCGCCTTCTCCGGCGGCGATCCCGGCGCGCTGAAGGCTGGCCCCTCGCTGATGTTCATCACCATCCCGAAGGTCTTTGATTCCATGGGCTTCGGCACGGTGATCGGCATCGCGTTCTTCCTGTTAGTGCTGTTCGCCGCGCTGACGAGCTCCATCGCGCTGACGGAAAGCGCCGTCTCTACCTTGCAGGATGAGCTGCACTGGAGCCGTAAGAAGGCCACGAGCATCATGGGCGTCTCTATGGTTCTCCTCGGAAGCCTCTCCAGCCTGGGCTATGGCCCGCTGGCAAATGTCACCGTGATCGGCATGCAGTTTTTGGACTTCTTCGATTTCCTGACCAACTCCGTGATGATGCCCATCGCGGCCATCGCAAGCTGCATCCTCGTCTCCCGCGTCATCGGCGTCGACCGCATCGCGGACGAGGTCACGCTGAACGGCGCGCCCTTCCGCAGAAGAAAGGTCTTCAACGCCATGATTAGCTTCCTGTGCCCGTTCTTCGCGGCGATCATTTTGATCAGCTCGATCGCCAGCGCGTTCGGCTGGATCTCGATGTAAATAATAGTCGCGCTCACCGAGCGCGGCACGAGTCAAAGGGGGCTATTCTCTTTTGTGAAAGAGAATAGCCCCCTTTCAATCCCCCAAGAGAAAGGTTTTAGATTGGCAGTCTCAATCCCGAATGACCTTTTTCCCTCCGGAATGGAAATGCCTGCGCGCGGCGAAGCCGCGTTGAGCGCTGCTATACGACTTGCCTCTGCTCCTACTACCCGCTGTTGCGCAGCCGTTGGCGGCTCTGCTGCCTTACGGATGCGGCACACCCCTTGCGGGTGCCGCTCTGCCCATCTTGTAGAGGTACAGACTAATCTCCTGCTGCCAACAATGCATACCGTTTCGATAATGCGTACTGCGGCGAGCGAAGCTATGCCGCTTCGGCAGGCAATACCAGGATTGATAGAATCCGAAGTAGAACGCAGTTATGTAAGGGTAATGAATCGCAGGCAAAGCGACAGCGAAGATAGAGGTAAGTCAAATCGTTTAGATATAAAACAAGGCAGGCACCTGATTCGGCAAGCATTGCAGTTCTTCGAGCTGCTCGCTTGCAATGGCGGGGTCAAGGGGCAAAGCCCCTTGCGTTCTCTTGGGGGTCCAAGGGGGATATTCTCTCACGTGAGAGAATATCCCCCTTTTCCCGTGCAGCGCCTACGGCGCTGCTTTCCTCCTCCGCGCAATGTGCGGAAAAATATAAAAAAGAGCACCCTTACGGGTGCTCTTTTTCAAATTGCTGAGAATTAGCCGAACAGGGACATCAGGACGCCTGCGGCGATAGCGGAACCGATAACACCTGCAACGTTCGGGCCCATGGCGTGCATGAGCAGGAAGTTGGAGGGGTTCTCCTTCTGGCCGACGACCTGAGAAACACGGGCGGCCATAGGAACGGCGGAAACGCCGGCGGAACCGATCAGCGGGTTGATCTTTTCCTTCAGGAACAGGTTCATGAGCTTGGCCAGCAGCACGCCGCCCGCGGTACCGAAACCGAACGCGACGATACCCATAGCCATGATCTCAAGGGTCTGAACGGAAAGGAAGGTGGTGGCGGTGGCGGTAGCACCGACGGTGAAGCCGAGGAAGATGGTGACGATGTTCATCAGCTCGTTACCGGCGGTCTTCTGCAGACGGTCCACAACGCCGGACTCCTTGAACAGGTTACCGAGCATCAGGCACGCGATCAGAGGCGCGGCAGAAGGAACGAGCAACGCCACGAACACGGTGATCATGATGGGGAAGATGATCTTCTCGCGCTTGCTGACCTGACGCAGCGGGCGCATCACGATGCGGCGCTCTTCCTTGGTGGTCAGAGCCTTCATGATGGGGGGCTGAATGACCGGGACGAGGGCCATGTAGGAATAAGCGGCAACGGCGATAGGACCGAGCAGCTCGGGAGCCAGACGGGAGGTGACGAAGATCGCGGTCGGGCCGTCAGCGCCGCCGATGATACCGATGGAGGCGGACTGCTGGTAAGTGAAGCCCATGAACTGGGTACCGACATAGGTCATGAAGATACCGAGCTGAGCGGCAGCGCCGAGCAGCAGGGACTTGGGGTTCGCGATCAGGGGACCAAAGTCGGTCATCGTGCCGACGCCCATGAAGATCAGGCAGGGGTAGATGCCGAGCTTAACGCCGAGGTACAGAACGTCGAGCAGGCCGAGGCTAACGGTGCTGCCGACCGCCCACGGGGCAAGCACCGCATCGGCTACGCCGGCCTCCGACATCTCTGTCAGGAATTCCTGCGTGATGGGCGCTCCTCCGAAGAGGTCCCAATGGACGTGTCCTCCGGCGAACAGGATCTCGTGGAACATGTCCGCACCGGGAAGGTTGGTGCACAGCATACCGAACGCGATGGGCAGGAGCAGCAGCGGCTCAAAGCCCTTCACGATGGCCAGATACAGCAGGACAAAGGAAATGGCGATCATGATGAGGCATTTCCAGTTGCCCTCCTGACCGAACATATAGAAGCCGGTCTGCTGCATGAAATTGATAATAGCAGCCATTTATGTTTCTTTTCCTTTCACAGTTAATTCAGGGGAATGCTGTTATTTAGCCGATGACGCACAGAACGTCGCCGGGGTTGACAGCAGCGCCCTTGGCAACTGCGACGGAGGAGATGGTGCCAGCGCAGGGAGCGAAGATCTCGTTCTCCATCTTCATGGCCTCGAGGATGAACAGCAGATCGCCTTCCTTGACGGCCTGACCGGCGGCGACCTTCACATCGAGGATGGTGCCGGGCATGGGGCTGGAGACAGTGCCGGCGCCTGCGGGAGCGGCAGCCTTGGGAGCAGCAGCGGGAGCGGCGGCAGGAGCAGCAGCGGGAGCGGGAGCGGCAGCGCGGGCAACGGGAGCAGCGGCAGCGCGGGAGACGGGAGCGGAAGCCATACGGCTGCCGCCGGCGGCGGACTCGACGGTGACTTCGTAGGTGGTACCGTTAACGGTGACATTGTACTGCTTGATCATGTTTGTTCTCTCCTAAAAATTAAATTAGATTTTTTTGATGTTCACGATGTTCATGCTGCGGGACGAGATACCGACCTCTTCCGAGAGAGCGGCAGTGATCGCGGCCACGATCTCAGGCTGCATGCCCTGCGGCTTGGGAGCCGGCGCGGGGGCGGCAGCAGGAGCGGCGGCAGCGGCGGCCGGTGCTTTCTCTTTGCCCTTGAGGATCGCACCCATTGCCATGGTGAGGAAAATGATGCAGATCAGGCCAAAGAACACCGTGCCGATACCCATCAGGGTAACGAACAGGCTGCTGTATTCCATTTCTTCCTTTTACCTTTCAATTTGGATTATAGCAAAGCGATTGCTCAATTTGCAAGCGCGTATGCACTTTTTGCGCGTTTTTAACGGCTTTTCCCTCCTGCCTTGCACGGCAGGAGGGAAAAGAGACTTTCCTTACTGCACGGAGAGCACGTCGGCAAACGCCTGAATGGCGGTCGCCGCCTGGCCGAAGTCGCGCATCTGCTGGTCGATGCCGAGCTTGATGAAGGGGATCCCAGCGGCGTCGAGCGCCTTCTTGAGGTACGGGAACTCCATCTCCTCGGGATCGCAGAACTGCTGCATGAAGAGCACGAGGCCCTGTGCGCCGGACTCCTTGACCATGTTGGCCACGAACTCGCCGCGGCGGTTCTGGTTGGACTGCGGATCGTAGAGCAGGACGTCGTAGTCGATGTTGGTGAACTGCTCGACGAGGGCCATCATCGGGTCGCCCTCTTCGCTCGCGTCGGTGCGGAAGGCACGGGACTCGTGGGCGACATCGTCCGCCGCGATGGCAACGTTGTTGTCCTTGAATATCTTGAGCAGCGTCGGGTTGTCGCAGATGATGCCGGAGGTGACGACCTTCACGCCGTTCCACTTGGCCTCGGGCAGCGCGGCGATCTCGGCGTTGAGGGCCTCGAGCTTCTCGGTGTACTCGGCCTTATCCATGAACCAGGCAGCCTTTAAGACGGCCGAGCGCATGATCGGGTCGATAACGTCGCAGTGGTCGCTTGCGAGCTTGACGAACTCACGGCGGGCAGCGCGGGACTTGTTGTAGACCTTGATGGCCGCAGCGATGTCCTCGCTCTTGATCTCGTGACCGGCGATCTTTTCAAGACCGGCCTTGACGTTGTTGTACTGATCCAGGCAGAACTGCTTGCCCCAGTCGGCAAAGCGGTTCTGAGGATGGGCGAGGAAGATGCACGGCAGCTTCTCACTCATGGCGACGCGGATGTTCTGGCTCATGGGGCGCAGCGTGTCGCAGATGGTCGGGGTGATGACACCGTCCAGCAGATCCATCGTGCCGTCGAGCAGCATCTCGAGGTCGAGCTGGGCGATGGTGCAATAGAAGGTCGCGCAGTATTCCTTGGAGCGCTGCTCGGTCTTGTCGTTGCTGCCCCACATGCCGAACGGCATCATACCGGCGGCGTAAACCAGCTCTTCGGGGGCGTAATAAGGCATCACGCCGATGCACTTTTTGCCTGCGTCCTTATAGGCCTTGAGCTGGCCCTTGGGATTGGCGGCAACAGCGGAAAATTCATTAACGATAGCTTCGATACTCATTTTTGCACGCCTCCTTAGTCTTTCTTGTTGGCTTCCATAGCCTCGACCAGACCCTGCACGCGGGTCGCGTACTGCGCTTCGTTGAAGTTGCGCGGGTCAGCCTGGTCGCCGTCGAAACCGGCGCAGGGCACACCGAGGTCAGCGGTGAAGCGGCGCTGCATTTCAGCCATGTAACCGGACCAGGGCTTGCAGGAGCGGTTGTAGTGGACGAGCACGCCGTCGACCTTGTTGTCGCGGCAGATTCCCTCGCGCCAGGCAACGCCCTGCTCGATGCAGACGGAGTTCGGAGCCTTGTAGTAAGCGCGGGCCATTTCGTCCATGTTGTTGTAAACAAAGCCGAACGCGGGCGCGTACACAACTGCGGTGACGTTGATACCATTCTCCTTGAGGGGCTTGAACAGGTTCGGGAGCTTCGGCCAGCAGGGGATGCCCTCGAACATGACGCGGTACTGCTCGGGGAAGGGCAGCGTGGAGGTGCCTTCCTCAATGTTCTTCTGCAGGTCCTTGGACAGGAGTTCGAAGGCGTCGGCAGCAGCTTCCTTGCCGCGGGCAGTGACGACGTCGGCCATGTGGTTAAACAGGTCGAAGCCGCTCATCGGGGCGGGCTTGTACTGCAGGAAGTCGCAGACCTTCAGCCAGTTCTGCGCGGTGCGGTTCGCGTGCTTGCAGGCAAGCTCGAACTTCTTCTCGTCGAACTTCTTGCCGGTGAGCTTTTCGAGCTCATGGATGGCGTTGTCGAACTGGGCGCGGACGTACTTGACAGCGGAATCGCTGACTTCCACGGTGTTGTTGTAGGGGATATCGACCATGATGAGGGGGATGTTGCACATACGGGCGATATTCTCGTACCACTTGGTCATGCAGTTGCAGATGTTGTTGCAGCACAGGACGAAGTCCGGCTGGGGGATGCGCATCTGCTTGTAGGGCTTGATGGCCTCGCGGCGGAAGTTCTTATAGGCGATCTCCTTCTCGGTGGTCTCGGGCAGAGCCTCGATCTCGTGGATATCGTCCAGAACCGTGTAGGGGACCTGCGTCTTGGGGTCCTTCTTGGGCTTGCCGGTCTCAGGATCGATGACGACCTTGCCGTTTTCGTCCTTGAGGGGCTTGCCGCTGTTGGGGTCGATGATGAACTCGAGCGTTTCGGGGTCGAACTTGCGGCTGGCGCGCTTACCGGCGGCGTAAGCCAGGGAGATACGTGCGTAACCGCAGATATCGTTGTCGAAGCCGAGATCCTCGGCAGCCTGGCACATGATCTCACCGTCGCGCTGGGCGGCAATACCGGCAGCCTGGTTCTCGGGATACATCACGTTGAGGTCAAAGGCCTCAGCAAGCTCACAGGGGAACTTGGAGCTGGACCAACCGACCAGCTTACCCTGCTTCTTCGCTTCACGGGCGTCGGCATAGACGTCATCGACGACCTTGCGCAGAGCAAGCACGCCGGGACTGACTTGTTTAGCCATGATTGATTCCTCCTAATGCGATATAGAAAAATTTGATAACGAATGATGGGGATTATTTGTTCTTCAAAGCCTTCTGGTAGGCAAACAGAGCGGCGCCGAGCGCACCGTTATACTGCGTGAGGGGCGTGGTGTGGATCTCGTGGCCGAGCTGCTCCTGAAGGGCTTTCACGATGCCGTGGTTCTGTGCGACACCGCCGGTCATCACCACGTCGTCGCGCACACCGATGCGGTGGCAGAGGCCGGAAACGCGGCCCGCGACGGACTTGTGGATACCGTGGATGATGTCGCACTTGTTTGTGCCCATGGCGAGCTGCGAGATGACCTCGCTCTCGGCAAACACCGTGCAGGTCGAGCTGATACCGACCTCCTTGGTCGACTTGTCGCCAAGATCGCCCAGTTCTTCGACCTTCACCTCAAGCACGCGGGCCATGACATCGAGGAAGCGGCCGGTACCGGCTGCGCACTTGTCGTTCATGACGAAATTTTTCATCATGCCGTTCTCGATCTCGATGACCTTCACGTCCTGCCCGCCGATATCGACGACCGTGCGCACGTTCGGGAACAGGAATGCCGCGCCCTTGGCGTGGCAGGAAAGCTCGCTCATCTGCATGTCGGCAAGGCCGTCAAGGCTGTTGCGCCCGTAGCCCGTGGCAAGGACGAAGTCCATCTGCTCGCGCGTCATGCCCGCGTTTTCCAACACCTGAGCGATCGCGCGGGATGGACCCGACGTGCCCGTGCCGACAGCGACGAGGGACTTGGCAACGATCTCGCTGCCGTCTTTTAAGATCACACATTTCGACGCGGTGGAGCCGACGTCGATACCCATGGTATAAATGCTCATTGTACTCTCCGTTTGCCTTCCCGTGCGCTGCGCGGTTCTTGCCTCCGCGCAGCGCCGAGAAAAGCATTGTTGTGATATTTTACTGCGCGTTCAGGGCGTCGTAGTCGCGGATGACGCGCGGCAGCAGCATCTGATGGACCGGGCAGATGCTCTCGGGGTTCTGATAGCAGGCGTTGGCGAAGGCCTGGATGTAGGGACGGATGTCGTTCATGTCGACGATCTCGTCGGTCAGGCCTGCCTTGGCGCAGAACTTCGGGCTGGACTTCTTGGCGTAGTCCTGGATCAGCGCGTTCATCTTGTCGATGGTGGGCTGCAGATCCTCGCCGGCCTTCTCTTCCTTCACGAGACGGCGGGCATACATGGCGGCCGCAGCGGTCTCGCCGTGCATGACGTAGATCTCGGTGGTAGCGGTGCCGATGGAGAAGGCGTTGTTGTCGTTGCCCTGCGGGCCGCCGAGGACGTAGTGCGCCGCGGCGGTGCCCTTGCGGAGCGTGATCTCCATCATCGGCAGCTTGCTGGACTGGATGGAGTAGATCAGGCTCTGGCCGAGGCCGAGGAGCTCAGCGCGCTCAGCGTCGTTGCCGACGTCGATACCGGTGGTATCCTGGACCCACAGCATCGGGATGCGGTCACGCGCGCAGAGGGTGACAAATTCGTTCATCTTGATGAGGCCCTGACGGTACAGCTTGCCGCCCACGCCCATCGCCTGGCCGTAAGTCGCCATCTTGTACTCGGGGTAGTTCATCAGCATGCCCTGATAGTTGGCGACAACGCCGACGAGCAGACCGTCGATCTTGGCAAGGCCGGTGATCATCTCGGGGCCGTAGCCGTGCTTGTACTCCATGAACTCAGAGCCGTCGAAAAGACGCGCGAGAACTTCGACCATATCGTAGGAGCGCTTCTGGTTGAACGGAACGATGCTGTAGAGGTCGTTGGCGTCGAACAGGGGCTCCTTGGGATCGTCGACGCGGAAGAACTCGGGATCGTAAGCGGGCAGCATGTCGATGTACTTGCGGATACCGGCGAGCACGCCCTCTTCATCGGCGTAGACCTCGCGGAAGAAGCCGGTCTCGCCATAGTGGATGGCGACAGTGCCGGGGATGTCGCTCTTGAGGTTCTTCTGCGCCTTGATGAGCGCCTCAGCAGCCTCCTTGTCGACATGGCCCTTGGGGCTCATACCGCCGACGATACCGGCGCCGCCGACTGCCATGTTGGCGTCCTGATGCGCGATCAGGATGGTCGGGGAGATGGAGTGATAGCCGCCGCCGGCGGGGTTCGTGCCGTAGATGCCGACGATGACGGGCACGCCCATCTGGTTGAGCTCGCTGTTGCGATAGAACGGCGTACCGCCGCCGCGGCGGTTGGGGTACACCTTCTCCTGCTCGTCGAGCTTAACGCCGGAGCAGTTCAGCACGTAAACGAGGGGGATGCGCAGGCGCTTGGCCGTGTCGCTGCCGCGCAGCAGGCTGTCGGCCTGGCCGGGGACCCAGGCGCCGGCGAGCTTCTTGTTGTCGCTCGCGATGATGACGGCCCATTTGCCGTCGATACGGCCGAGGCCCTTGACGATGCCAACGCTGCCGTTCTTGTTGTCCTGGGGGTTATAGAGGCTGTTGAGGGGGCACCAGGTGCCTTCGTCAACGAGCTCCATGATGCGCTGCATCGCCGTCCACTGGCCGGACTCGTTGAGCGCCTCGGTGCTCTTACCGGCTTCGAGGGCAGCCTCGCGGATCTCATGGATCTCCTGCTCCACCGCCTGGATCTCAGCGGCGTTGTCCTCGTGGAATGCGCTCAGATCCTTGCCGATGACCGGCATGCTCTGGAAATAAGAGGGCATGGAATATTCGCTCATATTAAGTTCTCCTTCTTAAATCGAAATAACAAATTACTTATCCTTGGGAACCTTGATGAATGCCTGACCCGGGTCGATCTCCTCACGGATGAGGCGGATGATCTCCGGAGAGGGACCTTCCATCAGCTCGGCGCGGGAGACGTCGATCTCGAAGCCGGTGTTCTCCTGAACCATCTCGGGAGAGGAGAACGGATAGTAGTAAGCGAGGTACATGCGCTTGGTCTCTTCATCAAACTTCATGATGCCGAGATCGGTGACGACCATCTGAGGACCGCGGTTGCCGGGCAGGCCCGCGCGCTCACGGCCTCCGGGGCCGTCCATCCAGCCGCAGGAGGTGATGTAGTCGACATGGTCCATAAAGCGGCGCTTCTGGTGCTGCATCATGATGATGGTGTTGCAGTAGGTGGCAATGCCGTTGGCGCCGCCGGAACCGGTGAAACGGGTGGTGGGCTGCAGGTAGTCGCCCTTGCCGAAAATGCAGGTGGAGTTCACGTTGCCGTACGGGTCGATCTGCGCGCCGCCGATGAAGGCGACGAGACGATCCTCGTCGTGCAGCCACTCGTTGGCCTCAAAGCCGACGAAGCGGATGTTGGGCCACTGCACGGCGCAGTGCGCCATGAAGCGGTTATCGCCGACGGAGCGGGGGACCTCAACGGGGTCGCAGTCCATCAGGCCCGACTCGACGATGGGGTGGCAGCTGGGGCAGACCGCGCGCTTGGCAAGGGACGCACCGATCAGCGGCAGACCCGTACCAACGATGACGATCTGGTTTTCCTTGATATTCTTAGCAATGGCATACGCCTGCATTTCCTGCTTGGTATACTTCGTATAATCAGACATTTCTATTTAGCCTCCCAAACCTTAGTGTGTAGTGGAATAGCCGAGGTGCGGCTCGTTCTTCAGGCGCATCAGACGGCTGCCGCCGAGCTTATCGAGCAGAGCGGACTGATCTTCGCAGCTGTAGACCCACTTTTCGAGGAAGTCCTTGAAGGTCTCGGGAATCTTCTCGCCGCTCTTGGCGAGCTCGAAGGCCTTCTGGGCGTTTTCGGCGGCGAGCTTGAGCTTCTCGTCCTCGGGAGCCTTCTCCAGCGCCTTGGCAGCCTTGACCGCAGCCTTTTCAAGCTGCTTGACGGCATCCTCGGCATCCTGATACTTGGAGGCCTTGTCGTATTCCTTCAGGCCGGCATCATCGTCGTCATAGTAATCATAGCACTGAGCGGGCCATGCGCCATAGGGAGCCTTGACGACCGCCTGCACGCACTCGCCGAAGATACGGGTCTTGGTCGGGTCGCGGCGGATGAACTCGTCGGAGACGATCTCCTCGCAGGTGACGATGGTCTTGCGCGCGGCGATCGCGATGTCGATATCATGGAACTCATCGCCCATGATGATGCAGGTGCCGTCCGGAGAGGCCTGCTGGACGTGGATGATGGCGGTGTCGATCTTGGGCACGGGCACGGCTACGACCTTCTGCCCCGGCACCATCGGGTTCTCGATCTCGGCGCACTTGAGATTTTCGATCTTGGGCATGGTCTTGCGCTTTTCCTCGCTGATGCCCCAGAACTTCATCAGGCCGCTGCCCTGCATCAGGCGGACCGGCAGGAACGGAAGGCCGAGAGAAGAGGCGTGCAGCATGAGCATCAGCACGTCCTGAGAATAGTCCTCATACGTGAGCTTGCCCTGCTCGATGGCAGCGCGGAAGCGGCGGGAAACGTTGGTGTAGCCGGAGTTAGCGGTGTAGCAGTTGATGTAAGCAGCCACACGGCCCTCGCCGATGAGCATATCGACTTCGCCGCCGCCGGGGCCGGCATAAACGATGAAGTCCTTCTGACCCTGACGCAGGATCTCACTAACCGTGGCATACGGCTTACGGTTGGTGGTGAAACCGCCGATCGCAAGAGTATCGCCATTCTCGACGTACTTTGCAACGGCATCGTGCAGTGACATGACCTTATTCAAGATAAAACCCTCCCTGATTTTGATAAACATTTTTATCGCCGAAGAGCCCTCTCTGCTTGCATGGATTCCGTCAAAAATTCTTCGAAAGATGCTCATACAGGCTTCAGTGTAAATTATAGTGGAACTTCCTCGCAAAATCAATGAAAACCCGTTCAGAAAGCGAAAAAAAACTGAACAAATTTTAGTGGCGCTTTTTGTCGTTTCCGTGGAGACGTTTCACATTCTTTTTGTGCAAAGCATGTAATTTGCAAGATTTCCTGCAAGTTTTCTGTCGTGACAGCGCAAAAAAACGTCGGAGGGGAGACCCTCCGGCGCTTTTACCTGTTCCTTTAGTCACTTGCCGTGCTGCATCGCGTCATAGCGCTGCATCAGCACCGCCATCTGCTCGCGCGTCAAAAAGCTGCGGTACTGTTTGTTCCCCGCCTCGTCTCCCGCGATCAGGCCGTTTTTCTCCGCCCAGGCGCGCGCCTCCGCGCTCCAGCCTGCCGGCGTCTGCTGCGCCAGTCTTTTCAGGTAGTTTTCCATCATCGCGTCAAACTGCTGTTGCGTCATCTCTTCCTCCTCATAGCGCGGCATGGGCGGCGGATAGCGCTTCGCGCGGATCATCGCGCTCGTGTACGTGGCGCCCGCGTCCCACTGAAAATGCGGCCGGTCGGGAAAGCTCCCCCAGTCTCCTCCCCAGGAAAATCCGAGCATTTTCCCAATCTCTCCGACCCTTATAAAGAACGCAGGATCGTCGTACTCGTGCCCCGCCTCATTTTTGCAGATATCAAAGGCCAATCCTGCATGCTCGGCGTGGAACGACGGCGTCACCGCTCCTTTGGCCGCGTAGCCCTTCTCGGCGAGCATCCGCTGATACTCCGCATCGCGCACCGTCTCCGTCACCAGAACGCTCAACCCCTCGCGCTCAGCGAGCATAAGCAGCGCCCGGCAGTTCTCCGCCACGTCCGCGCGCAGGTCGCTGATGCTTCTGCTGTGGCGCATTTACGTTTCCTCCTGCGCGTTTTTGCCGTTCTGCGTGCCGAAATAAAACGCGATCACCATGAGATACACCGTGTTGAACTCCTGCGTCACCTTTGCCTGCACCGTCAGCACACAGAACGTGATCGTCAGGCACAGCGTCACGATGCTCTTCACGCTCAAAAGATTCGCCAGTCTCTTTTTCAAAAGCTCCATGCTCTCTCACCCCTCGCAGTCCTGCCCGCGGCACACCGTTTCATACGTCACGCCGCCCGCCGTATTTTCCGCCTTTGCCTTGGCATAGTAGCACGCGGCGCTCGTGCCGTAAGCGCCCCACGCCGCCGTCACCATCGTCGCGATCCACGGGAGCGTGCCCATAAAGCCCAGTTCGATCGCGAGCTTCGCGATCCCGAAGCCCTGATACGTCGTATAGAGCACGATCGCGCTTTCGAGCAGCAGCAACAGTTTGGAAAAGCTCGTGCGTTTCCTTTTCATAAGCTCCCCCCTGTCATCAGCAGAGAGATCGCCGCCCCGATGAGCACGTACAGCACGCGATCGATCATCGCATCCCAGCGCTTTCCGCCCTTCTGCGTGATGGTCTTCACGTCCGCCTTGATCTCCTTGACGTCCGTCTCCACGCCCTTTTCGCGCGAGGCGAGCACCTCCACCGCCGTTACCAGCTTATTCAGGTCCTTCTGCTGCTGTTCCAGCTTTTCGATGCGGTGCGTGTTCGACTTGGCGCGCTGCTCGGTCTCCGTCAGTTTGACCGAGATCTCCTGTTCCGTCATTCTTCTTTCGGCACCGCCTTTTCAAAGCTCTCCCATGTGTGATGCGCGTCCTCCACGCTCTGCCATGTAAATTTCTGTGCCTCGCACTCGAGCCACGTCAGATACCGGAAGTAGAACTCCACCAGCAGATGGCACGGGATGATATCAAGGATGATGCTCTCCACCTGCGAAAACTCATCCGGCACGCCCACGGTGTTCGGAAACCACACCTTGACCGTTCCCTTTTTCTCCGTCTCCTCCGCCAGCGCCTTGATGCCGCAGCCGCTGAGCGTCGAGTTGATCGCATCCAACGTGAAGCTGTCGGCGTTGATGCGCGCGAGCGCCGCGATGGCCTCGCGCCGCAGCGCAGTCGAAACGCTGACCGGGCAGCGGGAAAAGAGCTTCTCCCGCCTTGCAAGCCCCTCGCCCTCCGCCGTCTGCAAAACGCCCTCCTGCTCGGCGTATTCCATCGCGCCGTCCGCTTCATCCAGCGCTTTGCCCGCTGCGTACAGCTCTCCGCCGCTCAGCGTGCCGCGCTCGGTGCGGTAAACGCGCATCGGCTCCAAAAGGCGGCAGAGATAGTCATAATACGTCATGCCTCACCCGCCCCGATCTCCGTGATCGTCACCGTGCCGAGCACCGGCAGCTCCGTCGCGCTCACGCTCACATCCGCGCTCGGTGTGAGCAGATGGCAGTTCTTTACGCCCTCCACACCGTATAGGATGCTCGCGAGCTTCGCCGTATACACCGCCTCGCCCAGCCGCTCGCCGGTGAAGTACGCCTGCAGCGCCGCCGTCGCCGCATCGGTGATCTCCTGCATCGTCCAGCCCTGCTCCGCCGTCAGCTCCGCGCTCATGTTGACGGTCTTCTCTGTCGGCGCCTTGACCTCCACATCCACCGCGATCTCGCGCTTTTTCTGCAAGACCGCCTCGATCTCGCCGAGCAGCTTCTCATCCGGCGCGCCCGCGTGCGTCGAAACATACACATCCACCGTGCCGATGCCGCGGGCGCGGCCGACCGCTTTCGCCGCCGCCACGTTCGGAAAGCTCATCGCCTCCTGCTCGTAAAACGCCGCGTTCGCGCCGTTCGGCAGGCGCTTGTAGCTTGCTAGTACGCGCTCGCGCAGCTTTTCGTCGCTCTCCTCGTCGCTGCCGCCGGAAAACGCCTCAGGATTTGTGCACTGCGTGATGCCCACCGGATACACGGACATCAGATGGATCGCCCCCGCGATGGCGTTGCCGCTCGCCCCCGCCTCCACGGCGCTCGCCGGAACGTCCACATAGGTCTCGCCCTTTAAGAGCACTGCCTTTTTCGTCGTCTCAAAGCGCACGCCGCCGCTCGTCATCGCGACGCTCCCCGCATCGATCTCATAATCCGTCACCGCCGCCGACGGCGCGGAAAAGCGCAGCACGCCCGCCGCCTTCGCCGCCGGAAGGCGCGTCAGCGCCCGCGTCTCGGCGTGATAATCAAGATACTGCCCCACCGCCGTCTGCGGAAAGCTCTGATCCAGCACCCAGTCCGCCTGCGCCAGAAGCGACTGTACCTCGCTCGCCAGCGCATAGAGGCGCACCATCGCGTCGCAGCCGTCGTTCGGCACAAAGCCCGCCTCCTCGGCAAAGATCGCGCGCATCCGCTCGTAGATCGCGTTCAGCTCTTCCATTCTTCACTCTCCCCCTATCGTCACGACCGCCTCGCCCGTTTCGTTCTCATAGCGCAGCAGCACGCGCAGCTCCAAAAATCCGTTCTTTTCCGCAAGCTCCATGCCCGTCACGCTCAGGCCCTCTTCGTCCGCCAGCGCCTCGGCCGCGTACTGCTTTGCCGCCGCCGCGCGGCTCTCGCCCTTTTCCCGCCATAAAAGGTACAGCTTGCTGCCAAGCTCCGGCGCGAGCGCAAAGCTCCCGCGCCGCACACTCAGTTTAAAGAGCACGCGTTCGAGCAGCTCGTCCCAGCCGCTCACGCGCACGAGCCCGCCCGCGCCGTCGGCCACATAATCGCGGTCTTTGATCTTCAGCTCCATCCTCAGCCTCCCGTTCCCAGATACGGCATTCCGTTGATGAAAAGGAGCCCGTTGATGTCGATGCGCCCGTTGTTGCGCAGCACGATCTCCGTCCCCGCCGCGGCGGAGCGAATGCGCACCTCGCCGGGTGCCAGGTCGCCCGCGCTCTGCCCCACCGCGCCCACGGCGTAGGCCTCCTCGCCAAAGGTCCCGCCGCGCACCACCAGCACATCCTCGCCCTTTTTCGGCTGCCACTCATAGCCGCCGGGCGCGGCGGTCTTCACCTCGCGCTTTTCCCCGCTGCTGAACACCGCCAGCTCGCCGCCCTCGACCGTCACCGTTCCGTCCTGCGCCGAGGCCACGTCCTGCATCTCATGCTGGCTTAGCTTTCTCGATAGCCACATCGTCTCTCACTCCCTCTGCATCGTCACTTCGCACGCCTCTCCGCTCTCGCCAAAGCGCCTCACGCACTCGATCACGCGGAAATTGCCCACAATGCCGATCTTCGTCCCGCTCACCGCCGCGATATCCCCCGGCGCGGCGGTGAACCGCCCCGCGATCGTCACGCGCAGCGTCTCCGCGCCCTCCTTCGACTTTGCGATCTGATACTCCCCCGTGTAGCGCATTGCCTGCGTGCCGCTGCGCGCCGGCACGTAAAATACGCGCCTGCTCGTGCCGCCGCGAGCACAGAACGCCTCGTTTTTCACGCTCTGCTTCACGCCCGCCTTGCTGTCCACCACCAGTGCCTCGGCGATCACGCCGTAGCGCTTGTCGCAGTAGGCAAGCGCCGTCACCGGCGTTTTGGCGTCGATGCTCACGCGCGCGGCCCTGCGGTTTTTCTTCACCTCCAGCGCGCCCGTCTTGTCGAAATATGGCGCGATCCCTCCGTGCAGCGCTGCAAAATCGTTCAGCGCCTTCCACTGGCTCGACCCGTTTGCCACGCGGTACCGTGCCGCAGCCGTCACCGTGTCGTAGCCCGTGCACACAATGCCGTACGGCGTCACATGGTTTTTGAGGATCTCCTCCATCGTCGCCCACTGATAGCTCACGCTCTCTGCCTCATTGTCGAGCAGCAGCGCCGCCATGCCGCGTCCGCTCACCTCAAGCTGCAAGCCCTTTTCATCGCATGTCACGCCGCACTCGTCCACAACGCCCGCAAATTCGACCGTGCCGTCCTCTCTCGCCGTGAAGCGCACCGCCCGCCGCAGCGTCTCCGCCATCGCAGGCTCGTATGCGCACCGCAGCGTAAAGCTGTCGCACGGCACGCTTCCCGTGTAGGAAAATTCCCACTTCAGCAGCGTCGGCAGCTCAAACTGCGCACCGTCGCACGTCGTCAGATACCCCTTCATCACGGCAGCGTCA
>ERZ1034719.517-NODE-517-length-22282-cov-6.655689_pt1 | contig 22282 bp, 20 predicted proteins | sample MGYA00520703_ERZ1034719 | MGnify/ENA primary metagenome ERZ1034719 (study PRJEB33766, sample SAMN09781716) | gut metagenome | biome: gut microbiome | host: Homo sapiens | place: Madagascar | study: EMG produced TPA metagenomics assembly of the PRJNA485056 data set...
AAAACTCCAAACGCGAGGGTATCAGCATGAACCAGTATTGTCTGTACCTGCTGACGAAAAACAACGCTGAATTTCGCCACGGCGCATAATAAATCATAAGATGCAGAACCCTCCATCCAACTGCGGATGGAGGGTTCTTATCCAAGTCCCATCAGTTCTCGAATAATTCGGTCAGACATTTTGATGGAGCCGACGAGTAACGGGTGGTCGAACCATATAAATATGCGAGGTTGCCGCTATACAGCCCCGCCACTCACCTCCACGGTCTGTGTAGTTTGCCGAACACCTCCGTGGACAGTATAACAAACAATTTTCAACGGCGAAAGCACACCCCTCCGGTTTCATAACCCCGTCGATGCCTTTCGCAGAAAGGCGGATTATAAATATGGAGCGATATGCTTGGAAAGCCGCTGTTCTGCCCGGGAAGATGGCAGAATACCACAGGCGGCATGATGAGATCTGGCCGGAGATGCTGGAGATGTTCCGACGCGCCGGGATCCGGAATTATTCGATCTGGCAGACGGGCGATACGCTTTTCGGATATTACGAATGCGATGATCTGAAAACAGCGCTTGCCGTGCAGAAGGATGTGCCTGTCAGTGCACGCTGGCGCGCGTACATGCGCGACGTGATCCGTATGGAACAAGACCCGAAGAGCGGCGCACAGCCGCATCTGGAGCAGGTGTTCTTCTTTGGCGGCCGCTGAAAGTGCGTTTGCTATGCTGCCGTCACAATGCAGCGATCAATTCAAACGGGCGAAGGACGGCTGGCGTTATTGACGGGTAATTATGAAAGCGTATTGCTTCCGGGTTTGGATAAATTGCGGCGGCATTTTGCGATTTCTCGCTGAAATTGCATATCACCAGCAGGCGCTTTCCCTGATATGTACGGACGTATGCAAAAATATGCGGATCGTCGGCACAGAGCAATTCAAATGTGCCATATCGGATCAAAGGATTCCCTTTTCGGAAGGCCAATATATCCCGGTAGAAGTGCAGGACTGAATTTTCATCCTTCTCCTCCTGTTCGACATTGACCGCTCTCCAACTATACCCCAGGGATATCCATGGCGGCGCACTTGAAAAGCCGGCGCAAAAACGGGAATTCCACTGCATCGGCGTTCTTGCATTGTCCCGGCTTGTGTGCGCAAGGAGCGTCAGCATCATGCGTTTTTCAACAACCCCGGAATCCACGAAATCATGATAAGCACAAATGCTCTCAATATCCCGATACTGCTCAAGCGACGTGAAATGCGGGTTCGGCATTCCGATTTCCTCACCCTGATAAATGTATGGCGTACCCTGCATGAGATAGAGGCAGGCGCAGAGCATTTTCGCTGAAAGCACCCTGTATTCCGGCAGATCACAGCCGAATTTTGAAACCGCCCGCGGCTGGTCGTGATTTCCCCAAAACAGGCAGTTCCATGATGTTTCCCGCAGGCCGTTCTGCCAGCGGTTCAATACTTCCTTCAGCTTTACCAGATCTGTGCGGTCTGCGCTCCATTTTCCGTATTTTCCGTCTGTCAGACTGGTATGCTCAAACTGAAACACCATGTTCAGCTCGCCGGAGTCTGTTCCCGCGTATTTTTGGGCCTCCTGCACCGTAATGCCCGGACATTCGCCTACCGTCATAATATCGTACTTTGCCAATACCTTCTGCCGCATTTCCTTCAAATATGTATGCACCTGCGGGCCGTTGATGCAATACGGCGACAGATCCGAACCGGTATCCCGTGGAATCGGATCCGGCTTTGAAATCAAGCTGATCACGTCCATGCGGAAACCGTCGATCCCCTTATTCAGCCACCAGGACATCATACGATAAATTTCGTCACGCAGCGCCGGATTCTGCCAGTTCAGATCCGGCTGTTTTTTTGCAAAAATATGCAGATAGTGTGCGCCGACCTGTGTGTTGTATTCCCACGCAGAACCGCCGAACCAGCTTCCCCATCTGTTCGGCTTTTCTGTTTCCCAGATATAATAATCCCGATAGGCAGGATTCTGCCCGCTCGTTCCCTCCTGAAACCACCGGTGCTGGTCAGATGTATGGTTGACGACCAGATCCATAATCACGCGGAGCCCGCGCTGATGTGCCTGCCGAAGCAGGCAATCAAAATCTTCCATTGTGCCAAGCTCCGGATGAATTGCGTAATAGTCGCTGATATCGTATCCGTTGTCGATCAGCGGCGACGCATAAATCGGACAGAGCCAGATCACGGTTGCGCCGAGGCTTCTGATATAGTCGAGCCGCTGTATAATTCCGCGCAGATCGCCAATCCCATCCCCGTTGCTGTCTTGAAAGCTCCGCGGATAGATCTGATATACGACAGCATCCTTCCACCATTCTGTTTGCATTGTTATGTACTCCTGTTCGTCTCAAAATATTTTCTGTAGCAGCTGCTGAAGTAATACGGGTTGGAATATCCGACGAGAGGGGCGGCTGCTTTTTCGCTCATTCCGTTTTCTTCGATCAGCTCTTTTGCCTTGTTCATCCGTATTTGCAGCAGATACTCGGTAAAGGTCAAACCAACCATGTCTTTAAATTTCCGGCTCAGATAAATATAGTTCAGATGGTACTTCTGTGAGAAATCAATCAGGCTGAGCTCCTCCATATACTGCGTCTGCACAGTCCGCAGGATCAGCTGGAGCGTCTGCCTGGTATTGGGCGTATGTCTGTCTGCGAGACAGGCCGCGACAGCCTGCAGCATATCCTGCAGGTACTGCGGAATTTCATCCTCCCATGCGATCTGGTTGATCTGGTCGATGTAGTTTCGCCCGAGAAGCTCTGAAATATCCACGCCATACCCGATTTTCTGGCAGCATTTCTCTACAGACATCGTAAAATCGATCAGAAGATGCCTGACCGCAGGCAGATACAGATACGCGCGGCTTTCGATCGTGCGCAGAAGCATTGTCATGCACTGCGCCGAAAAGTTGTCGGATGCCGACAGAAACGAGATCAGCTGCGATTCGTTAATGGGCGAAGGAAGCAGATAGGGCGTATAGGAGGACACACCCTTTTGATAGAGGATCCCAGGCTTGCGCCCGATGTACTGCAGCATGGAAGCAGCCTCATCGATCGCCGCCTTCACATCGGAAACGCCATATCCGAATCCGGAAAGGCCTGTGCGGAACGCAGTGCCCTCCGACACCTGTTCCATAAGCGTCTGCACGAATTCCAGGTATTTTCGTTCCGTTTGATGCGTACACGCCGTCCCGATCATCGACAGCATGCAGAAGACGGGCTCCGTTGTGCTGTATGGAAACAGTGCGGATGCAAACGGTGCCTGCTTGATTTTCTGAACGATCCGCTCCCTCCATGCATCAGCGTCGGATTTGCGGCGAAGGCGCATGCAGCAGGCGGCAAATGTTTTCCCCGCATACTGTTGCAGCATCCGCGCGTTTTTCGGATCACAGAGCGTACCGGTCATTGCCTTGTGAAACAGTGTATGCAGCGGCTCTTCCGCCTCCGCAGCCGGCGCGCGCAGCGCAAGCCGCTCGACAAGCTCCTGCAGAAGCCGATTCAGCTGTGCCGGGTCGATCGGCTTGAGCAGATAATCAAAGACGTGCGCGTGAATGGCCTGATACATATAACTGAAATCCGAATACTCGCTCAGCACAATGATTTCGCAGTTATAGTGCAGGGATTCCATCTGCTTCAGCATCTGGGAGCCGTCGCAGACCGGCATTCTCATATCGGTTATTACAATGTCAATCGGCATGGTCTGCATATACGCCAGCGCTTCCCTGCCGTTTTCCGCTTCTGCGGCCAGCTGAATGGGCATTCTATCCCAATGGATGCTTTTTTTGATGCTCTCCCGGATAACCGGCTCGTCCTCAACGAGAAGCACATGATATATCACACCTGCTCACCTCCTACCGGAACGATAATACGGATCGTCGTTCCGATTCCGGCCTCGCTGTCAATCTCCAGCCGTCCGTTTTTTTCGTACAGAAGCGCCAGACGCGCCTTGAGATTGACAAGGCCAACGCCGTGTTCGGTATCGGCTGCGGCAGTGCCGCAGAGCCTCTTTCTCAGCGCGTCCAGCCGTTCCGGCGCAATCCCGGCCCCGTCGTCTGTAATCTCCACGGTCAGGAAAGAATCGTCTGCCCAGCTTTGAATCAGGATCGTCCCGAGCTCCTGCCGTTCCCCAAAGCCATGAAGGATCGCATTTTCCACCATTGGCTGAAGGCTCATTCGCGGAAGCAGATAGTCACGGGTATAGGCAGGAATACTGAGTTCATACCGCAGCCGGTCGCCGAAGCGAATTGTCTGAATTGTCAGGTAGTTGGTGACATGTGCGATCTCATCGCGCAGAGGCGCGAGCGGCTGGCTGCTGTTGATGCAATAACGGAGCGTATTCCCCAGGGAATTCGAGACTGTAATGATTTCCGATACCTTATCCAGCATAGCGAGGCTTGAAATGGATTGAAGCACGTTATACAGAAAATGCGGGTTCATCTGCGCCTGCAGCACGCGGATCTCGGAACGCTTCTGGAGCAGCTCCATTTCATATTCGTTTTGAATGGATGTGCTCAAATTGTCCATCAGCGTATTGAAGCTGATGCTCAGGCGTGCGATCTCATCGTTTCCGACGACCGCAACGCGGTGCTCCAGCTTTCGCAGGTTCATATGCTCCATTGTATCCGCAAGCGTTTCGATCGGGCGGCTTATCCTGGTCGCAAAAAACGCTGTAACCACAGTCATCAGGGTAAGCGCCAGAACCAGCGCGGTCAAAATGGATTTGGATACCGCCGTTGCGTCGGAGCTGTAGAGCGTTTCCGGAATCGCCGTCATGAGCACCCAGTCGGTTTTCTGCGACTGCACGGAAAGCGCCATATGTGCCTGCCCGTCAAGCCGTATTTCATGCTCAGACAGACCGTCCTTAAATACCATCATTTCCTCGGGCAGCGTCCGGGCGGTCAGCTGTCCGGAGGAATCGAAATACACCCGCCCCGCACGGTCACAAATATAAACATATGCCTGTTGATCTGACAGGATAAGCGACGCAAGCTGCTTCATTCCTGTCAGATTTACCGTGATAAACATCGTCCCGATTTGCTCAAAATGCTGCTCTGTATTGACGATTTGCCGTGCAACCGCATAAACATATTCGCCCGCACCGTTTCTGACCTTATGGAGCGGCATATGTACACAGGTCGGGAGCAGGACGCGGTCAAGCCGGTTCATCTGATCGGGTTCCAGACAGGTAAGATACGCATCCGGAAGCGCAGCGTCCGCATACTCCGGAACGGAACCGGATTCTTCCCGCGTCGCATATGTAAGCCGTCCGCTGTTATCAACGAAAATAATACTGTAGAGATCCGCGCGGCTGCTCAGACTTGACAGAAAGACCCGCTTTAACAGATCTGATTCGCTTGCCGCAGCGTTCGGACCGGTCTGCTGCCCGTAGTGCAGAAGGTATTCTCTGAATGCCTCATTCAGATAAATGGAGCGGTAAACGTTGTCCAGTCCCTCCCACGTTGCGTCCATCTGATGGATCCCCATTTCGAGCAGATTTTCATTGAGCTTTTTTGCCTGCGCCCGAATTGCGGACTGCGACCGAACCTGTGCAATGACAACCACGATGATGATGGGGATCGACAAGGTAAGCAGAACAGAGCAGATGAGTTTTTTCCTGAGCGATCGGAATCGTCGGAACATGGAGCTTCACCGCCTTTCCTAAATATTATAGCAAATCAAATGAATTTTTGGTAGTTTTACACAAAGAAGTTGATATATTTCACAAGAAAGCTAAATGATTTTATTGCTGCCGTGTTTCCCAAACGATATAATTTAATTGTAGGCAACCCCCTCAAACCTTTCTTGGCCAAGAAAGACGCCTAAAAAAAGCACATCAGGTCTGTCATTCAGTGGAGTTAAATGGAGGTTTCATGATGAAAATTGAAAAAGTGAGAAGATCAGTGATTCTGCTGCTCTGCGTCGGCGTTCTCTTTTCTCTGCTGTCTGCATGCACAAGCGTAAAGACAACAGAGCAGTCAAACTCCGACCACGCAGCTGCGCAGGATACGGCAGATAAAGCATCTGCCGAAAGCGCACAAGACGAAGCGGACGTACCGGAGACAGAACCCGTTACGATTCATCTGTTCCATCAAAAGCAGGAAGCGCAGGACGCATTTACGCAGATCATCGACGCATTCCATAAGGAATATCCAACGATCAACGTCGAACAGGAAATCGTTACAAACGAGCCGGCAGCAATTCTCAAGGCGCGGCTGGCGACCAATGAAATCCCGGATATTTTCCAGGGCTCAACAAACACCATGGACATCGCGCAGGGCGGCTATATCATGGATCTCGCCGGTGAAGCGTTTTTGAACAACGTCACAGATGAGGCGCGCCTTGATTCGACCTTCTCCGATTCGGAGGGCCATACATGGGCGCTTCCGATTGACGGAAGCTGCGAGGGTATTTTCTATAATAAAGATATTTTTGCAGAATACGATATCGCCGTGCCGACGACCGTGACGGAATTCAAAGCAGCGGTTGAAACCCTGAAAGCGAACGGTGTGACACCGTTTGCGCTGGGGTTCAAGGATTCCTGGACAATCAAGCCGGTTTCTCTGATCGCAGCTGCTTCTGCGGTCTACGGGAAGGACATTCACTGGGACGACGCCAGAAGCGCCGGAACAGAGTCCTTTGCGGCCTGCAGCGGATGGAGCACAACCTTTGAGCTGATGAAGTACATTTACGAAAACGGCAACACCCAGACAGCATTTGACACGGACTACAACACAGCCTGCGCAATGATTGCAAACGGCGAGGCCGCCATGATGGTGCAGGGCCTGTGGGCGCTCGAGCCCATTAAGGAGATCAATCCGTCCATCAACCTCGGCATGATGGCGCTTCCGGTTTCTGACGATCCGTCTGAGACAAAGCTGTTCCAGTTCCCCGACTTTGGTCTGTCCATTTCCGCATCGACAAAATACCCGGAAGCATGCAAGCTGTTCCTTGAGTTCCTGACACGGCCGGAAATCGCCGAGCTGTGGTGCAGCACCTCCAAGCTGTTTTCCGCTGTGAAGGGTGTTTCCGTTGATTTTGATCCGCTGGCAAAAGACGTGGAAGCCTATATCGACGCGGGCATGGTCTGCACACAGGTCGATCGCGGCTGGCCGACTGCCTTCGGCCCGGAATATGAAAGCGCTCTGTCGAGCTACCTGCTGGATCAGGACAGTCTGGAGCATATCCTGGCCGGTCTGGACGCCTCGTGGGACAACGCGCTGGCCGCAAGTCAGGCAAACTGATACTACATGTCCCGCGCCGCAGGTCATTTGCGGCGCGGGACGACCGGGGAGGCGAAGATCATACATAGAACACACTATCAAACGGAAGTATGGAGAAGAAAGCAAAACCAGACGTATCAGTTGTTTATCCTGCCCGCATTTGCTTTTTTCTTCACATTTTTTCTGCTTCCTTTTGCCCAGAGCCTTGTGCTGGCGTTTACAGACGCATACGGCTACAATAAACATTTTCACTTCATTGGTCTTGTCAACTTCAAAGAGGCGTTGTCAAACCGCGCGTTTCTTCGCGCGATTTGGGTAACAGTCCGTTATACGCTCTTTGTAACGCTTGGGGCAAACGTTTCGGCCCTTGTGCTGGCACTTCTTCTGGATTCAAATACGCACTTCAAGAAGCTGTTTCGGGCGGTTTTCTTCCTTCCCAATTTGATGAGCCTGATCATTGTCGGATTCGTCTGGGTATTTCTCTATGGAAACGTCTACCGCTCTGCCGTGCAGGCATTTGGGATCCCCGAAGCGTATCAGATCAGTTGGCTGGGCAGCATGAAGCTGGCCGTGTATTCGATCGGCCTGACTGCGATCTGGCAATGCGCGGGCTATTATATGATCATTTATATTGCCGGACTTCAGAATATTTCCAAAGACCTGCTGGAAGCCGCCGCAGTAGACGGTGCGAATAAATGGACGGTAATCACGCGGATCAAGCTCCCGCTGCTTGCGCCGGTTGTCGTCATGAATGTGATCCTTTGTCTGGCGTCGTGCTTTAAGGCATTTGACATTCCTATGGCCATGACTTCCGGCGGCCCCGCCGGCGCAACGACAACGATCGCGCTCCAGATCTACAACACAGGCTTCAGCTCCAACCGGACAGGATACGCAACCGCGCAATCCATCATCCTGTTTCTGATCATCTCCGCCATTACAGCGGCAGTTTATCTGTTCCAAGGCAGAAAGGACGCGTCAAATGCGTAAAGCAAGAGCAGGCAAGGGCGGATATGCAATCACAATTCTTGTCGGTGTGATCGCCGTTCTCTATTTCTTCCCGGTTTTAATTGCAATCGTCAACTCTTTTAAAACAAAAGGGGAAATTCTGACCTCGGCCATCTCTTTCCCCTCCAGGCCAACATTCGAGAACTATAAAACAATCATCGAAACCGCAGACTTTCCGAAAGCGCTGCTGAACTCCTGTATCCTGACAGCTGGCGTTGTGGTCTTGAATCTGATCGTCAGTTCTCTCGCAGGATACGCGCTTGCAAAATGGAAATCCCGCTGGTCTGCATGCTTCATGCTGCTGTTTCTTTCCTCTATGTTTGTACCCTTTCACACGATCATGATTTCCCTGCTGTCTACAGCGCGGGATCTGCATGTGACTGGGCATATATGGGGATTGATCCTGATTTATTGCGGGCTGCAGTGTCCGATTCCGATTTTTCTGATCAGGGGCTTTGTATCCTCCGTCCCGGGAGAACTGGAAGAGGCTGCGTTGCTTGACGGCTGCGGCGTTCTGAAGCGCTTTGTGTTGATCGTTCTGCCGCTTATCAAACCGATCCTGACCACCGTCGCGATTCTCAATGTTCTTTGGGTCTGGAACGATTTTCTTCTTCCGTATCTGATTCTTGGAAAACCGATCACCATTCCACTCAGCCAGATGTACTTCTATGGACAGTATAACCAGCAGTGGCATCTGATCATGGCAGGTTTTGTTGTGACCACAATTCCAGTCATTCTTTTTTACATTTTCATGCAAAAAAATATCGTGAACGGAATCGCTGCTGGCGCAATTAAGGGATAATCATCCACGAAAGGAGCAGCATTATGCAAAAACACAAAAAATCCATACTCGCGCTGTTTCTGATCGCCTCGCTTTGCGTGTCCGTCCTCGGTGCCGGAACAGCGTACACGCGCAGCACAGCGCTTGATGAGGAGGGGACAAATCAGGTGAGCTATTCCTCGCAGAATCTCGAAGAAAACGATACCGTTTACATGCTTATGACGGATCGCTTCTTTGACGGCAATTCCAGCAACAACGGGACATTCAATGAGGAGTACCGTCCGGGAGATCTTCATTATTATCAGGGCGGCGACTGGGCCGGTCTGACGCAAAAGCTTCAATATATCAAGGACATGGGCTTTACCGCTATCTGGATCTCTGCACCGCAGGAAAACGAAACATACAGCCGTTCCGGCGACGAGGCAGGATATCACGGTTACTACACAAAGGATTTCAACAGCCCCAATTCTCACTTCGGTACCGAAGCAGAATTACGCGCGCTTATGGCCGCTGCGGATGCGCTGCAGCTGAAAGTCATCATTGATGCGCAGCTCAACCATACGGCCGATTATCTGGAATACCCGGCGACGACCTATGAACCTGCCGATTATAAGCCCGCTCCGCCGTTTGACAATCCGGCCTGGTATCATAACACGCCAAACATCAGCGACTTTACAAATCCGGAGGAAGCACAGAATTACAGCCTTGGCGGATTGGACGATCTGGCGCAGGAAAATCCGGAATGCTGGGCCGCACTGATGTCCGCATACTGGAACCAGGCGAATAACAGCGGCTGGTTCAGCTATGGCTTTTCCGGCTCCCGCGTGGATGCTGTAATTGAAATTCCTCCGCAGTATCTGACGCTCTACGAAGCCCATACCGGAAAGCACAGCTTTGGCGAAGCCTTTACCGGTTCGGTGGATGAAAACGCCTCGATCATGAATTACATGTGGGGCATGCTGGATTATCCGCTGTACTTCCAGTTGAACAACGTTTTCTGCAAAGGAGAAGAATGGGGCGGCGTCAAATGGGTCTTTGATCAGGATGGAAAATATAAAGACGCCTCGCACCTGTTTACCTTCCTGGATAACCATGACCGTTCCCGGTTCCTTGCAAATGCGAGCGACAACTGGGCAAAGCTGCGCATGGCGCTGGCCTTCCAGTATGCGGCGCGCGGGATCCCCGTTATCTATTATGGAACAGAGCAGAACATGGCCGGAAATTTTCAATACTCAGAGGAAACGCTGAACTACTACAACCGCGAGATGATGACCGGCTTCAGTGAGGATACGACGACCTTCCATTTTATCCAGCGTCTGAATGAGCTCAGAAAAACATACGGCGATGTGCTCATCAACGGCGTACAGAACGAGCTGTATTACAGCTACGGCGATCCGGTCTATGCATTCAGCCGGAGAAACGAGGGAAACGGCAGGGAAATTCTCTGTGTTTTCAATAACTCTGCCAGCGCACAGACAAAGACGATCACCCTGAACGCAGGAAAAACGAGCTACACGATCGGCACGCAGTTAACCGACCTGCTGAATACGGATTATGTTGTAAACGTAACGGAAGGGGCCGAGGCGAACTCCAGAGTGGTGACTGTCACGATCCCGGCAAACTCCGCAGTCCTGCTTACAAGCGGATATCCGGAGGAGTACAAACAGCCCGATTATCAGAAAACGACCGTGATCGTACACTGTGATGCGGGCTATGGCAACACCCTGTATATCCGTGGGGACACGCTGCCGTTGGATTGGTCTTCCGGCCGAAAGCTCCAGAATGTCGATGCGAACACGTGGGTCTTTGAAATGGAGCGCCCCGTCAGCGGCAGCGTGGAATTCAAGATCCTGCTGAACGATGAAGCATGGGAAAGTGGGAACAACCACATTGTGCAGGTAGGAAATACGATTGAGGTAACGCCGGACTTCAGTTGACAAAAGAGTGAGGAGGATTCATATGAAACGTACAATATCCATTCTTTTAATCCTTGTGCTTTTCGTCTCGCTTCTTCTCCAGGTTCCCACCATTGCAAAGGAATATCCGCAAACGAGATACGAGGCGGAGGCAGCTGTGCTGTCCGGTGTGCAGACGAACACCGATCATGCAGGATACACCGGAACCGGATTTGTTGACCACTTTGACGCCAAGGGCGATTTTGTCGAGTTCTCTGTCGATCTTGCAGAAGCGGGAGATTATTCCTTCCTGATCCGGTATGCAAACGCCGGCGGGTACTACGCTTCAGCAAAGGTGCTCTTTGACGGTGTCTTCGAGGCCACCGCTGTATTTCCGTCGCTGGCATCGTGGGACGAGTGGTCGACGAGCGAGGTCGGAAAATACCTGACTGCGGGGACGCATACAGTCCGGATCGCGTATAATAACCATGCCATCAACATCGACAGTCTGACCGTCGAGGAAAAGCATGAGAGCACCCGGAGCCTGTATCTTTCCAACGCGAAGGATATGATGGCGATCTGGCAGAGCACGCAGCTCTGCTCTGAAGACGCGGCAGACAACCCGGCGGGCATCCGCGAGCTGCATGTAAGCAGCAGCTGGGGAGAAAACCAGATTCGGGATTACTCCGGGTTCTTCCGCGATGAAACAGGTGCGAAGGATTATTCCTCCGGCGAGTTGTTCGATGTTGAAGGGTATTTTGATGAAACCGGCATTTTGCGGACAAATTATCTGGAATACGACGGCGTTCCAACGGCTGGTATTGAGATTTCCAGAAATTATTGCGCACTGCCAAACATGCCTGTCCTGCTTACGCAGTACAGCATCAAAAACACATCTGCCGGCAGCAAGCGCATTTCCGTTCTGGATATGCTGAATCCTGCCAACACAGGGACTTCCGCAATCAGCGCGTCATACAGCGATACACAAAACGCTATTATTTTTGACAGATCCTCCGCTGGTATGCCGTATCTGGCGCTCGGCACATGGGGCAGCTGCGCCGGGTTCCAGGTTGCGAACGACGCCGACAGCAATACTGCCTCGAGCTCCTGCAGTCCGTGGTACACCTTCCACAGCAGCGGCTCAGTTGCAAATAACCGCTCCGCATCTGCAAATGCTGTTTCCGGTGCATTCCTGAAAACCGCAGAGTTGTCCGCCGGCGCATCCTGTACCCTCTATGGCTATGTTGCATACGGCGCGACGCTGGCCGACCTCAACCAGACGGTTTCCTCCCTGAATGCGCGCGACGGCAGCGATTGGCTCACATATACACAAACGTATTACGGAGCATGGCTGGAAGACGGGAAAGCAGTCCCCAGCTTCTCAAACCCGGAGCTTGCGAAGATGTACAAGCGCAATCTTATCATGATAAAAAACACGCTCCGTCCGGGTTCGACAACCGGAGACGGCGCGCATGTAGCAACCACCAACCCTTATGATTACGGTTATAAGGTCTGGACCCGCGATGCTTCCGTCACGGCAATTGCCTTGGACGCAGCCGGGTTTACCACGGAAGGGGCGCAATACTGGCGCTGGCTTGCCGCCCGGCAGCTTACCGCCGGCGAAACCGCCGGTTCCTTCAATACCTGTATTGACGTCTGGAGCAACCAGCGTGCGGAATTCATCGAGCCTGAACACGATACGATCGGCTGGTTCCTGTACGGCGTGTACCGGCACTGTCTGGAGACAAGCAGCACACAGCTGCGCGACGAACTCTGGCCGCAGCTGACTGCAGCGGCGAACTATGTGATGAACAATATTGACAGCAACGGGTTCGGGCCGCAGGATTTCAGTATTTTTGAGGACATGGATAATTACGGCGTCTATACGTACACGCAGGCACTTTACGCCGCCGGGCTTGAAGCAATGGGTAAAATGGCTGCGCAGAAGGGTCTGCAAGGACTCGCTGACAGCTATAACGGCGCAGCAAGCACCATCAAATCCGCAATCAACCGAGACGACACGCTTGCAAATGGCCTCTGGTATCCAAAGGGAAAGTACTTTATCAAGGATATCCGTTGGGACAACAGTGTGTCGAGAATCAAGGATGGCGCCGGACTTATTCTGTTCACTACAGGCATCATTGACATCAATTCCTCCAGAGCCCGTGACACGATCAGCGCCTTTGAAGCGGATCTCCTGGATGATGAATACGGCATGGCCCGGTATGCAATGGACACCTACTACAGCAAGGACAGTATTTACAGTCCGTCCGGTGACGAAGCTGTCGAAGTTTCCCCGAGCTGGCCTCAGATCTCGAACTGGAATGCGATTTGCAGCGCCTACACAGGCGACAGTCAGAAAGCAGAGAATATCTTCGACTGGAATCTGCACAGAACCTGCGCCGGATATATGTTCACCGGGGAATGCGTCAGCGATGTTACCGAGAAGCCCTGTGTTTCGACCGCCACGGAGCCGACGACTGCGGCATCCTTCATTCTGGCGGCGCTTGTCTGGAACGGCGATCTGGATATGCGGATCATTCCGGATCGCTCCAACGCGGGCTGCTATAAGGAACTTGCAGTTCATGACGGCTGCGAGGGAGACTGGACGCAGTACGAATTTGTGCCGTACTATCTGGACGCCTGCGCAGACGCTGTGTCAAGCGATCTATCGATTCAGAAGGTGTACATCACAAACGATATGAGCAATCTTTATATCCGTGTTGATAATGAATCCGGCAGTCTGCCTGCGTACTGTGCGGAAACGGTTTTCCAGGTCGGGGCTCATATCCGAAGCAGTACCGAAAGCGCGGCAGGCACTACGTCGACCCTGAACGGAACGTCTTTGCCGCACAGCTTTTCAAAGGCATTCGTCAGAAGCAGCGATTCAACAACAGTTGATCGCTATGAGATAAGCGGTTCCGCGTGGGCCTTTTCCAATACGGAAAGCGGCGCAAGAGTCGAGTGGTCGCCTGCAGCGGGTCGGATTCAGATGGTCATTCCGCTGGAAAGCATCGGCGCAGCAGTATCCGAAACGGAAACATGGCTTGACTGTGCAGTTTCCATTGGAAGCGGCGGCACAGACAGCGACGTCTTTGAGATCCATTACCGTCTTACCGGCAGCAGCCAGCAATGGCTGTACGGCGACTTTGAATAACATCAAATCAGCCCCCGCTGCATGCTTCAACGTGCGGTAAAGAGCCTTTGCTTCCATCCCATCAGGTAACCGCTGAATCAATCACCTGCGGTTATCAGCGGTTTCTCAGCTGGCGTTGAACTTCCAGGTTCAGCGCCAGCTTGACTTCTGCGAAAGCGGCTGCGTTCCTGGGCACGGCAGCCGCGACACCGGGAACGATTCTTGAAAAGGGTGAAAAAACGGAAAATGTTTCTCCCCGCTATTGACAGATTCCCCTTCCATGCGTATACTCCGACCGGGAGATCGGGCAGATTCTGACGGGCTTCAGCATCAGCATCTGCAAATCCATCAAGGAGATTCCTGGCTTTGCGGCCGGCACCTTTGACCGTGATGCCGAATTCCGAGCGCTGATTTCCAAATAAACCGAGGTGATTTCAGATGGCGGACAACGCAGACACCAAAATTGGTTGGCTTTGCTGCCCAAAATGCGGCGGCAAAACAAGGACGCAGATACGGCCGCGCACGGTATTAGAGGAGTTCCCTCTATTCTGTCCGAAGTGCAAATATACCTGCGTGATCCGTTTCAAGGACGGAAAAATTGAAGAACTCAAAATGCCAGACGCTTAGACGCAGTGCGATCCGAGATCATCGGTTTGTGCTGCGTTTTTTAGGTTGCGGAAAAAATGACTGAGGTCAATTAGAGATGAAAATCCTTGTTTTTAACGGAAGTCCAAAGAAAGAGAAAAGCGATACCATGCACATTACCCGTGCATTTCTGGACGGCATGAGAGAAGCTGCCGCGCAGGAAATCCGTACGATTGATGTGACTGACAAGCATATCGAGTTTTGCCGCGGCTGCTTTGTCTGCAAATACAACGGCGGACATTGCGCCATCGACGATGATATGCGTGAGATTCTGGAGCAGATGCTGGGCAGCGACTTGCTGTTGTTCAGCTATCCGCTCTACTGCTACGGAATGCCCGCAGGGCTTAAAAATCTCATTGACCGAACCCTCCCCCTGTCCTCTATGGCAATGAAAGAGGTGAACGGGCGCTATATCCATGTCGATCAGCGGGATTACTCTCACCTGCGGTATCTGATGATCTGCGGCTGCGGGTTTCCGAACAGCAGGCGCAACTTTGAACCGGCAGTACGGCAGTTTGAGCTGCTGTTCCCCAACAATCACACAATTCTGACCGTACCGGAAAGCCCTATGTTCAACGCACCGGAGGCCGCCGTTGTGACGGTTCCCCGGCTGGAGCTGGTTCGCAGGGCCGGACGGCAGTACGCGCAAACCGGCCAGATCGACACAGCACTTCTGGCGGAGATCGGTTCTCCCATGATCCCGGAAGAACTCTACGCCAAAATCGTCAACGGAACCGCAGAATGAAAACGCACATTGCAAACATAATTACAGGGATCCGCATTTTAGGGAGTATTCTTCTGGCGTTCGTCCCCGTGTTCTCGGCTGTGTACTATACGGTGTATCTGACGTGCGGACTGAGCGATATGGCAGACGGCATGATCGCAAGAAAAACCAACAATGTCAGCTCCTTCGGAGCCAGATTCGATACAGCCGCCGATTTTCTATTTGCAGCGGTATCGCTTGTAAAGCTGCTGCCGTATATCCCGGTTCCGAGATGGCTGTGGAAATGTGTTCCGCTTGAAATTTTTTGTGATTTGGGTATAATAAAAATAGGAACGCTGATAAAGGAGCGACATGAAATGCCTGAGATTTGTAGGTTTTATGGGATCGTCATTAAAATGTTTTTCAAGCCGAAAGAACACGAACCTAGTCATTTGCATGCTCTATATGGGGAACATATTGGTATTTTTGATTTGAAAACGATGAAGATGACAGAGGGAGATCTCCCAACGAGAGCGCAGCAGCTTGTGCAGGAATGGATGAGTGCGCATCAGGATAGGCTACTTGAAATGTGGGATACGCAGAAGTTGGAGAAATTGCCGCCGCTGTAATGGAGGTGTTGTTATGCTGCCAAGAATCAAAGAAGTAAGACCCATGCCGGATTATTGCCTACGCATTGTGTTTGATGATGGTCGCAAGGTTTTGTATGATGTAAAAGATGATATGGAGCAGATCGAGAGCTATCGCGATTTGGCGACGATTCACGGTCTGTTCAATCAGGTACAGCTTGATCCGAGCCGTACCTGCGTGTATTGGAATGATGAGATCGACCTGCCAAGCGATACACTGTACGAATACGGAAAGTTGATTGCATCCTGATCATTACAACCATGTAATAAAATCTCTCTGATGTCGCCCTCCATCCCATTGCGGATGGAGGGTTTCTTATCCAAGACCCATCAATTCCCGGATGATCCGGTCGGACATTTTGATGGAGCCGATGAGCACCAGCATATTGAACACCAGTTCGCCAATGTAGTTCCAGACGACCGTTGCCGGGGCAAGTCCTTCCGTTACGACGGGTGGACTGGACGCGAATTGTGAGAAAATAATACAGGCCAGTAAAATGACACAGCCCTCCAAGCAGATGGCGGCGTAGCTCTTGATGAACGCCATGCCGATGCTGCTGGAGGGCTGTCCTGCGAAGCTCGACAGCGGGATCGGCGCAATCGCCGTCGCCATATAGAGCTTAAAAAAGCGGCCGTAGACGGTCAAGATCATGACGAGCGACAGCACCCAGATGAACAGCGAACCGAGCAGCGTCACTGCCCAGAGAGGAATGCTTTCCAGCAGGCCCACATCTTCAATCGTCGTTGCAATCTCGGCGGGCAGCGTGGATGCTTCCATTGCCGAAAGACCGGACGCACCCATGATCGTCTGGATCGCGCCCTGCGCAATCGAGAACAGCGCCGTCATCAGCTCCATGCCGTAGGTGACCGCCGCCTGCGCCAGCACAAAACGGATGAAGCATTTGAACGCCACTTCCGGGCGTTTTAGTTCCGTAAAGCTGCCGCAGGTTTTCATGACGCCAATCACAAAGAACAGAACCAGAAGCGCATATGCGATTGCCTTCAGCGCGTCGTTGATCCCGACAATCACATTCCAGATCCCGCCGCCTTTGAAATTCTCCGGGCTGGTGGTCAGCAACGTCCAGATTTCTAGCAGCTTACTGTTCCACGTTTCCAGCGAGGAATTGAGGTTATCTATGATCCAGTTTCCACTTGAGATGGTATCACCTCCAGTTGTATCGGGGAGAGCATTCTCGCTCTCCCCAGGGTGTTATCAGCCGGTGATCAGCGTCAGGATCTCCTTGGTGAACGTAATGACGATGCCGCCCGCAACAGTCAGGATGCCGTTCGCGCGCTGCGACGGATCGTGCGATTTGAGCGACAAACCGACCTGCAAAATGCCAAAGCCAAGCAGGATCAAGCCGACCGCACGGATCAGGGAAAAGATGAAATCGCTCAGGTTATTCACGACCGCCAGCGGATCGCCGTCTGCCGCGAACGCCGGGACAACAAAAACCGCCAGCATGAAAAACACGCTGGCGCAGATCGAGTAGAGCCGTTTTGCTTTGGATTCAAATGGTTTCTTCAATGAAATTCCCCCTTCAATGGATTCGAATTTTCTGTGCCGCCCACACGAAGCAGCGGGCGGCCGGTGTAAATGGGCGGTTTTGTTCCATGATGAATGTAGGGCGCTGCGCCGCCGAGGGAACTGTGTGAGATCGCTGGATGGTGCATGAGATCATACTTTTCATCCATGACCGGGCTTGCGCCGCGGATGAACAGCAGCGCATAGCGGTTGTCCAGCTTCCGCACCTCGTCAGGGGTCAGCAGCTCCTTGCCACAATGTCAAGTGATGAATTCAAAACAGATACCCCAGGTCATAAAGCGCGGAGAGGATGACACCAAACGTCCGGCCTCGGTCATGCGAAAGGAGCCCAGGCACGTTTTCAAGAAAAAGATACAGAGGCCTCTTCTCTTTAACCACTCTGGCCAGTTCAAAGAAGAGAGTACCTCTTGTATCTTCAAATCCTTTCCTCCTGCCAGCTGTAGAAAACGCCTGGTTATCCTGAATTCGGGATAATCAAAACATATCTCTATCTGGAGCAGCTGCGCTTCGGCGACGAGCTTCATGTTGAACTGGACATTGCCGAGACAGACTTTTACTTACCCGCGCTGACGTTCAGCCGCTTGTCGAAAACGCCGTGAAATGGGGCGTCGGACGCAAAGAGGATGGCGGTACGGTGACGCTTATGACCAGAAAAACGCCGCTTGGCGCGGAAATCACCGTGTCGGACGACGGCGTGGGCTTTGACCCGGAGCAGCCGCCGCAAGACGGAAAGGAACACGTGGGACTGCAGCTCGTCCGCGGCCGCTTACAGACGGTCTGCGGTGCAAAGCTGACGACGCAGAGCAAAATCGGGCAAGGCACGCTCATGCGGGTGCTGATTCCGTACAGCTGTGATGAAACCGCAGGCTCTTTCACGCAAACGAAGGCACCGTCTCACTGAATGCACAGATCTGACCCTTTACAAATTGGCCCGGCAAAAAAACAACGGACGCTGCACAAAAAGTATACGCTCTGTATATATACAAAAGATATGTATGGACCGGCCCGCACGAGAGGCTGCCGCTTTTGTGAAAAATTACACGGTTTGCGCGGAATTGTGCAAACCGCCGCTTTTCTGGACGCTTGTGCCAACAGAGTTGTGCGGTTTTTTATTCAGTTTCTCTTGACATTATGCATTCTACGTGTATAATTATGAGCATACAAAATAACACGCACGACGCACACGCGTCACAGGAGGAACTGAACATGAAAAAGTATCTTGCACTGCTGCTTGCAGCCATTATGGCGCTGAGCCTTGCGGCCTGCGCTTCCACCGCAAAGACTGAGGACGCCGCTTCCACTTCCGGCAAGCTGACCATGGCGACTGAGGCCACCTTCCCGCCGTATGAATACTATGACGGCGACGCCATCGTCGGCATCGACGTGGAGGTCGCACAGGCCATCGCAGACAAGCTCGGCATGGAGCTGGAAGTCACCGACATCGCATTCGACTCCATCATCCCCGGCGTGCAGACCGGCAAGTATGACATGGGCATGGCCGGTATGACCGTGACTGACGAGCGCAAGGAGCAGGTCAACTTCTCCGATTCCTACGCCACGGGCGTGCAGGTCGTCATCGTCAAGGACGACAGCCCCATCACCTCGGTCGACGATCTGTTCGCGGACGGCGCCAGCACCGTCGTCGGCACGCAGGCGGGCACCACGGGCTTTATCTATGCCACGTCCGACATTGAAGATGCCGGTCTCGGCACTGTCAAGTCCTTCGGCAAGACGACCGACGCCGTTGAAGCGCTGAAGAACGGTCAGGTCGACTGCGTCATCCTCGACAACGAGCCTGCAAAGGCGCTGGTCGCGGCCAACGAGGGTCTGCACATCCTCGACACCGAATATGCCGTTGAGGATTATGCCATTGCCATCGCCAAGGAAAACACCGACCTGCTGGAAAAGGTCAACAAGGCGCTGGCCGAGCTGACTGCCGACGGCACGCTGCAGTCCATCGTTGACAAGTACATCGGCAAATAAAAATTCAATCTGTATCTTCGCAACGGGACGGAGCGATGCTCCGCCCCGCTGCTTCGTGCCATACGACTTTATAGAAAAGAGGGAGCGCTTCGCCCATGACAGAATGGTTTCGGACATGGATTGCAAAGGTCGCCAAGGACTTTGTCACCTGCTTCATCACCAAGGATCGCTGGAAATATATCGTAAAGGGTCTGGGCAATACGCTCCAGATCGCGCTGGCCGCCGTGCTTTTGGGTATCCTGATCGGCACGATCGTCGCCATTATCCGCTCGACACATGACAAAACGCATGAGACGATGCGCCCCGGTCTGGGCCGGACGCTTCTGAACATCGCAGACTGGCTCTGCAAGGTCTATCTGACCGTCATCCGCGGTACACCTGCAATGATCCAGATTCTCATCATGTTCTTCGTCGTCTTCTCCACCGCACGCAACGGTACGCCCGTCGCCATGCTCACCTTCGGCATCAACTCCGGCGCTTACGTCGCTGAGATCATCCGCGGCGGCATCATGGCCGTCGACGAAGGACAGAACGAGGCGGGCCGATCGCTCGGCCTTAACTTTGCGCAGACCATGCTCTATATCATCATTCCGCAGGCGCTCAAAAACGTGCTGCCCGCGCTGGCGAACGAGTTTATCGTGCTGCTGAAGGAAACGTCCGTCGCCTGCTATGTGGCCGTCAACGATCTGACCAAGGGCGGCGAGATCATCCGCTCGCAGACGTACATTCAGGCCATGCCTCTGCTGATCGTCGCAGCCTTGTATCTCATCATGGTCGTATTCTTCTCGCATCTGGTAAGCAAGCTGGAAAGGAGGCTGCGCAGCAGTGACCACTGACGTTCTGATCCAGGTTCAGGATCTGAAAAAGCATTTTACCGGCACGTCCGCCATCAAGGCGCTCGACGGCGTTTCGGTCGATATCAAAAAGGGTGAAGTCGTGGTCGTCATCGGCCCGTCCGGCTCCGGCAAGTCCACGTTCCTGCGCTGCCTCAACCTGCTGGAGGTTCCGACGGGCGGACAGATTCTCTTTAACGGCGTCGATATCACCGATAAGAGCTGCAATATTAACCTCCACCGCCAGAAGATGGGCATGGTGTTCCAGCATTTCAATCTCTTCCCGCATATGACCATCCTGCGCAACATGACCCTTGCGCCTGTAAAGCTCCTGCATAAATCGCAGGAGGAAGCGGACGCGCAGGCGCTGAAGCTGCTGCAGCGCGTCGGTCTCGGCGACCGCGGGAACGCGTACCCCGCGCAGCTGTCCGGTGGACAGAAACAGCGCGTGGCCATTGTCCGCGCGCTCATGATGGAGCCGGAGGTCATGCTCTTCGACGAGCCGACGAGCGCGCTCGACCCGGAGATGGTCGGCGAGGTTCTGGAGGTCATGAAGGAGCTGGCGCACGACGGCATGACGATGGTCGTCGTCACGCACGAGATGGGCTTCGCCCGCGAGGTCGGCAGCCGCGTGCTGTTCATGGCCGACGGTAAGCTCGTCGAGCAGGGAACACCTGAGCAGATTTTTGAGCACCCCCAGAATCCCCGTCTGCAGGATTTCTTGGGGAAGGTCCTGTAAAAAGTCCGGCCCGCTGCAAAAAAGCAGCGGGCCGGTTTTGTATAACACTGGCGTATTCCATTGTAGGGGCCGACGACTCTGTCGGCCCGAAAATGTCACGAATTCGCCGAAAAGTTCTGTAGAAAAGCTGCATTCTGCGGGCGGACAGAGGCGTCCGCCCCTACAAGGAGCTGACGATTCTGCCTCAGACGCTCCCGCGTTCATGCCTCCCGATCGTCGCGGATGAACATGAGGATGAAGCTGATGAGCAGCAATCCGCAGCAGACCCAGATGGCGCGGATGTCAGTGAACTCCGTCACGAGACTGTAGGTATAGGCGTCCTGAAAGCCGCCGGAGAGCGTGACGAAGACCGCTGCGCGGAAGGTATCGGACATCTGCCCGTGAAAATGATGACTGCGCTGCATACCGCACCTCGTTTGAGTTAGACTTGCGCCGCAAGTCCGGCGCAAACGACCCATATTACATGCGATAACCGAAAAAAGTAAACCCTTTCTGCAAAAACCGCTTGACTCGCACTCGCCGAAAAGAACGTGTTTGAGGGCGACGTGACAGGATAAGGATGGATCTGAAAAATTCGTGACCGAGATCACCATCCCGGTGCGGCCTGCCGGATAGACGGAAAATTTTTGCCGGGGGTGTTGTTTTATGCCGGGTTTCGTTGTATACTGGGAGTCAGAATAACAGCGGAAAAACCGCATAATGGAGGTAAGATACCATGTTTACAAAGCTGATCGACGCACTGAAGGCTACCCGCCGCACCATCGTCTTTACCGAAGGCCCCGACGCCCGTATTCTCGAAGCGGCTGACCGCCTCATCAAGGACGATCTGATGAACGTCATCCTCATCGGCAATGTCGACGAGGTCAAGGCCGCAGCCGAAAAGGGCGGCTTCGACATTGCCAAGGCCGAGATTATCGATCCGGCCACCTATGCCGGCATGGACGAGATGGTCGCAAAGATGGTCGAGCTGCGCAAGGGCAAGATGTCCGAGGAAGACTGCCGCAAGGCACTCGCCAAGGGCAACTATTTCGGCACCATGCTCGTCAAGATGGGCAAGGCCGACGCACTGCTCGGCGGCGCGACCTATTCCACTGCCGACACTGTCCGTCCGGCGCTGCAGCTCGT
>ERZ1034719.520-NODE-520-length-22222-cov-4.732305_pt1 | contig 22222 bp, 18 predicted proteins | sample MGYA00520703_ERZ1034719 | MGnify/ENA primary metagenome ERZ1034719 (study PRJEB33766, sample SAMN09781716) | gut metagenome | biome: gut microbiome | host: Homo sapiens | place: Madagascar | study: EMG produced TPA metagenomics assembly of the PRJNA485056 data set...
GATTACGGATTCAAAATCATTAGGACAATCGATCAGAGAGCGAAGAAAAGAATTGGGTTATACACAGAAATATCTTTCCGAGTATACAGGCTTAAGTATTACTTTCATTTCACAGTTGGAGCGGGGAAAGCCGACGGCAGAAATAGAGAAAACCATACAGCTTATTCATATCCTTGGAATGGATCTGATGATCGAAAAGAGATGACAAAAGAATAGAATTTCTTTATAATAAGAGAGGATTTCGTCCTCTCTTATTTATATGCTTTTATATGCTGATTTTCCTTTTGGGAGGGGTATAACAGGAGGAGAATTCTGATATTATGGACATGGGATGGAGAATGTATATGAAGATTGTGATATTGGAACGGAATAGTGTAGGGCTTGATATATCGGTGGAGGGCTTCAGCCGGTTTGGTGAAGTGATTACCTATCCGAATACAGTGACCGAGGAGGAAGTGATCGAACGGATTGAGGATGCGGACGTTGTGGTTGGAAACAAGGCTCCGTTAACGGAAAAGACCCTGCAGGGGGCAAAGAATGTAAAGCTGATCTGCGAGTTTGCGACAGGCTATGACAATGTGGATCTTGCGTATTGCAGTAAGCACGGTATTAAGGTAGCGAACGTCCGTAATTATTCGACGGATGCGGTAGCGCAGCATACCTTTGCACTTTGCCTTTATGTGCTGGAAAAGCTTCGTCATTATGATGAATATGTGAAGTCCGGTGCGTATGCTTCCCAGAGCCGTTTTTCAAACTTTGATGAGTCGTTTTTTGAGCTGGCAGGAAAGACCTGGGGTATCATCGGCATGGGAAATATCGGACGCAAGGTTGCACAGATTGCCAGTGCGTTTGGATGCCGTGTGATCTTTCATTCGGTGACCGGTAAGAGTACCTGTACGGATTATGAGCAGGTGGATTTTGATACCTTATTAAGGGAATCCGATGTTTTATCACTGCACTGTCCGTTAAGTGACCTTACCAGAAACCTGATTAATAAGGATGCACTTGCGAAGATGAAGAAATCGGCAATTCTGATTAATGTGGCGAGAGGACCGGTTGTGAACGATCAGGATCTGCATGATGCGCTGGTAAACGGGGAAATTCAGGCAGCGGGTCTGGATGTCACAAGTACGGAGCCGATGAAGGTAAGTAATCCGTTAAGCAAGATTATGGACAGCAGGAAGCTGTTTATCACACCGCACCTTGCATGGGCGAGTGTGGAGGCCAGAAACCGCTGTGTGAGCGAAACCTGCAGGAATATTGAGGCGTTTATAAAGGGAGAGAGCAGAAACATTGTAAATGAATAAATAACGGAAGAGAATGACATAAGGAGGGTATTGCAATGGGTACAGGTAAGGATTTTGCTTTATGGAACAACGCACTGTCCGTAGAAGAGCGGCTGGATGCGGTTGTTTCGGAATTGACATTGGGGGAAAAGCTTCATTGCCTGACAACCGGTATTCCGGATATTGACCGGCTGGGAATTAAGGCTTCCTATGTGGGAGGTGAAGCGGCACATGGGATTCAGGCGCGTCATGATCAGGCATTTGATGCAGGAGAGCCGGAGCCGACCACATCCTTTACGCAGCCGATCGGTATGAGCGGCAGCTTTGATACGGAGTTGATTCATGAATGTGGACGTGTGACAGGTGAGGAGGCAAGGGCATTATATAAGAGAAACAACGGGGGAAGTCTTTGCCGCTGGGCACCGACTATTGATATGGAGCGTGATCCGCGATGGGGCAGAACGGAAGAGGCCTATGGAGAGGATCCGTGCCTTACAGGAAAGATGGCATCTGCGTACATTCAGGGAATGAAAGGAGACGATCCTTTTTATATCCGGTGTGCGGCAACCCTGAAGCACTTTTATGCGAATAATGTGGAGAAGGATCGTGTTTCCGTATCTTCCTCCATTGATGAAAGAAATAAGCATGAATATTATCTGGAGCCGTTCCGCAAGGCAATTACAGAGGGCGGTGCAGAAGCCGTGATGACTTCCTATAATGAGATTAATGGTGTTCCTGCGGTGGTTAACCATGAGGTACAGGATCTTTTAAAGGATGAGTGGAAGCTTCCCGGACATGTGGTCTGTGATGGTGGAGATTTCCAGCAGACGGTACAGTTTCATCATTATTTTGCCACACATGCCGAATCCCTTGCGTATGGTCTGAAGGCAGGAATTGATGCGTTCACGGATGATCCGGAGGTGGTATATCGGGCAGCGAAGGATGCTTATGAGCAGGGGCTGATTACAGAGGAGGATATTGACCGTGCTCTGCGTAATTCATTCCGGACAAGGATTCATCTTGGATTGTTTGATGGAAACGGGGATTGTCCCTACAGCGAAATGGGAGAAGAATATGTAAACAGCACCGAACATCAGGAGATCTGCCGTAAAATGGCAGAGGAGTCGGTGGTACTGTTAAAGAATGAAGGGATTCTTCCGTGGAAAAAGGACGCAGAGGAGCCGGAGCTGCAGGATTCCGTTGGCAGGGACAAGCCTCAGACTAAAATGCCTGAGACAATTGCCGTAGTGGGACCGCTTGCAGATGTCTGGTACAAGGACTGGTATTCAGGAGTTCCTCCCTATGCGGTAACACCGGTAGAGGGAATCCGCAGGGAATTTCCGGAGGCAGAGGTGACCTGTCACAGTGGATTGTCAAAGCTTCAGTTATCCGTAGATGGAAAATATGTGGCACTGGATGCAGATAACCGCCTGTATCTGGGAGAAAAGGAACAGGCAGAAACCTTCCTCTATACCGACTGGGGATGCGGAAATACCACTCTTCAGGCAATGAGCAATGGATGTTTTGTTATTTTGGAAGAGGGTTCTTATCTGATTACAGCATCTTCGAAAGAAGCATTTCACTGGTTTATCCGTGAACAGTGGAATTTCAGGGAAGAGCCGGACGGAACCTATTTCCTGGACAGTTGGAACGGACGACAGGTTACGGTTGATGCAGATGGATATCTTGTTGTAATTAAGAATGGTGATGTAGCTGTCGGAGAAGGAGATGACGAGAAGCTCGGACTCGTTTCCCACGCAGTATCAGAAGGAGATCCGGTTTCCTTCCGGATGGAAGTGATGGAGGATGGCTTGAAAGAAGCACTGAAACTTGTGCAGAAAGCAGAGAAAACGGTTGTTGTACTGGGTTCCAATCCGGTAATCAACAGTAAGGAAGAGATCGACCGGACAACGCTTGCACTGCCTCCTGCCCAGCAGCATCTGGCAGACGAGGTATTGAAGGCAAATCCGGATGCCGTGATTGTACTGGTAACCAATTACCCTTACTCCATTGTGGATCTGAATGCAAATGCAAAAGCAATCTTATATACCGCATCCGGCTCGCAGGAGCTTGGAACCGGTATTGCGGCAGTATTGAGCGGACGTGTGAATCCGGCAGCACGCCTTCCAATGACGTGGTATCAGGCAGACGAGGATCTTCCGGATATTAACGATTACGATATTATTAAGGGCAAACGGACCTATCAGTATTTTGATGGAAAGGTATTGTATCCGTTTGGTTATGGATTGTCTTATACCGGTTTCCGGTATGAGGAAATGCAGACGGAAGAGAAAGAGGACGAAATCATAGTCCGGCTTTCGGTTACGAACACCGGTGATGTTAAGGGAGATGAAGTGGTTCAGCTCTATGTACATAAGGAGGATTCCAGAGTTGTGCGTCCGATCCGGCAGTTAAAGGATTTCGTACGTGTGAAGGATCTTGCGCCGGGCGAAACGAGAACCGTGACTCTTTCCGTAAAGAAAGAGGAATTGCGGTATTTTGATGTCATTTCCGGACAGATGCTGCTGGAGGATGGTGGATATCTGCTTGAAGCTGGAGCCTCTTCCGTGGATATCCGTCAGAAGCAGGAAATACTTCTGAAAGGCCAGAAAGCGGGTGTGCGTGATCCATTCGCTGCGACAGAGGCCATCCGGTATGATGATTATGAGAACTGCTTTATTCATAAGGGAACATTTGGACATGCAGAGCATGGAGAGACCTGCCTGATTCCGGGCAGGCCGGGAGAGGCACCGGATGAAGTGAAAAGCACCCCGGATGGAAAAGTGAAAGGGGAACTCGTATATCGTGATTTTCTGTTTAAAAAGCAGGCAGTTAAGTTCAGCTTCACAGCCTGTGTGCTGGAAGAAGCAAGAATTCGGGTCCTTTCCGAGGATGAGAATCACAAGACTGTACTGGTTGACCAGATTCTGGCTTTACCGGGGACAAAAAGCTTCCGCAATTATGAAGCAGTACTGGAAGGACAGATACCGGAGATTTCCATGGCAAAGACAATTACGATCCAGCTTATGGGCAAAGTGAAACTGAAGGAATTCCGGTTTCTTTAGAAGTAACCAGATGAGTAAAACATGAGCCGCGTTAGCAGCGGTTTTACGAATGAGGTACTGAACAGTTACGTAATATGTAATAATATCAGGAGGATCTTTCAATGATCGAAAGTAAGAAAGTACAGAAAATGTTATATGGTGGAGATTACAATCCGGAGCAGTGGCCGGAGGAGATCTGGGAAGAGGATATGAGGCTTTTTCATAAGGCGCATATTGATGTCGTGACCTTAAATGTATTCAGCTGGGCAGCATTGCAGCCGGATGAGAGTACCTACGATTTCAGCAAGCTGGATAAGATTATGAAGCTTGTGAAGGACAATGGATTAAAGGTCTGTATGGCAACCTCTACTGCAGCGCATCCGGCATGGATGGCAAGAAAATATCCGGATGTTCTCCGGGTAGAGCATAACGGAATGAAGAGGAAGTTCGGTGCCCGTCATAATTCCTGTCCGAACAGCCCGAATTACCGTAAGTATTCTGCAGCACTTGTTGAGAAAATTGCAGAACGCTACAAGGATTATGATAATATCGTAGCCTGGCATATTAATAATGAGTTCGGCGGCTGGTGCTATTGTGAAAACTGTGAAAAAGCCTTCCGTGTATGGCTGCAGAAGAAGTATGGTACCCTTGATGAACTGAACCGTGTATGGAATACGGCATTCTGGAGCCACACGATGTATGACTGGGACGATGTTGTAGCGTGCAACATGCTTTCCGAGGAGTTCCTGTGGGATGGACAGATCCGTACGAACTTCCAGGGAATTTCCCTTGATTATAATCGTTTCAATTCCGACAGCATGCTGGAATGCTTTAATATCGAAAAGGATATTTTAAAGAGAATTACACCGGATATTCCGGTTACCACGAACCTCATGGGTGCTTATAAGCATCTGGATTATCAGAAGTGGGCGAAGGATATGGACTTTGTTTCCTGGGATAACTATCCGGCATATGACGCCGTACCGGGAGATGCAGCCATGAACCACGATCTGATGCGTGGACTTAAGCAGGGCAAGCCCTTTGCACTGATGGAACAGACACCGGGAGTCAGCAACTGGCACATTTACTGTAAGCTGAAGCGGCCAGGCGTAATGAGATTATGGAGCTATGAAGCGGTTGCACATGGCGCAGACACTGTAATGTTCTTCCAGATGAGAAGAAGCATGGGTGCCTGCGAAAAGTATCACAGCGGCGTGATCGAGCATGTGGGAACGGATGATACCAGAGTATTCCGTGAGATTACCGCACTTGGTGCAGAGCTTGATAAGCTGCAGGGTGTAACGCTTGGTGCAAGAGCAAAGTCTGATGTTGCGATTGTCTTTGACTGGGATAACTGGTGGGCAGCAGAATTAAGTGCAGGTCCGAGTAAGCTGATTAATTATACGAAGGAAGTAAGCTTCTATTACAGGGCATTCTTCCAGCAGAATATTTCCGTGGATTTTGTCAGTGTGGAGGATGATCTTTCTTCCTATAAGCTGGTGGTGGCACCGATGCTTTATATGTGCAAGGACGGATTCGATGAGAAGGTACGCGAATATGTACAGCAGGGCGGCAGCTTCCTTACGACCTATTTCAGCGGTTATGTAGAGGATCACGATCTGGTTACTCTCGGAGGCTATCCGGGCAGACTGAAGGATATTCTTGGCATCTGGGTGGAGGAATCCGATGCACTTCCTCCGGAAGAGAATAACTCCTTTGTTTATGAAGGAAAGCAGTATCCGGCAGGTCTTCTCTGCGATCTGATGCATCTTCGTGGTGCAAAGGAAGTGGCTTCCTACGAGAGCGATTTCTACGCAGGTATGCCGGTTCTTACGGTAAACGATTTCGGTAAAGGTAAGGGTTACTATGTGGGTGCACGTTCCAATGAAGAATTTTACAGAAAGTATCTTGGAGATATCTGTGAAAGTCTTGGAATTAAGCCGGTCGCAAAGACTCCGGAAGGAATCGAAGCAACTGCCCGTTCCAATGAGAACGGAGAATTCCTGTTCCTGCTAAACAATACGCAGGAGGAAAAGGAAATTGTGATGGAAGAAGCCGGAACCGATCTGTTAACCGGTAAGGCTTATGCAGAAGGAGATACCCTGACGCTTGAAAAATACGGCGTTGCAATTGTACAGAGATAACGGTGAAGATACCGGAACCATGATGTAAGATGAATATGCATCAAGAGTAACTGTGAAGGTATGGAACAGCAACAACAGTTACGGCAAGAAAGGACAGATAGAATGAAAGTACAGAACCCGATTGTAAAGGGATTTTATCCTGATCCAAGCGTTTGTGAAGCCAATGGAAAGTATTATCTTGCCTGCAGCTCTTTCCAGTTTTTTCCGGGAGTTCCGATTTTTGAAAGCGAGGATCTCGTGAACTGGAAGCAGGTGGGACACTGCCTGACGAAATTAAGTCAGGTAGAACTTCATGGAGTTCCCAGTTCCGGAGGTGTATTTGCACCGACGCTTCGTTATCATGACGGACGCTTCTATATGGTGACGAACAACAATACATTTAACAAGAACTTTTATGTCTGGACGGAAGATCTTACCGGAGACTGGTCGGAAGCTATCTTCGTTGATCAGGGAGGTATCGATCCTTCTCTTTTGTTTGACGATGGAAAGGTATACTTTACCAGCAACGGGAATGATGAGCAGGGGAATCCGGCGGTTTTCCAGTGTGAAATTAATGTCGAAACCGGAGAGAAGCTGACCGAATCCCTCCAGATCTGGAGCGGCAGCGGCGGACGTTTCTTAGAGTCTCCGCATCTGTACCACATCGGAGACTGGTATTATCTGATGGCAGCAGAGGGCGGCACGGAATATGGCCATATGATTACCTATGCAAGATCGAAGGATCCGTTTGGACCGTTTGAGAATTATGCGGGAAATCCGGTTGTTACGAACCGTAACCTGGGCGGAAATTTAAGCAGAATCCAGGGAGTCGGTCATGGAGATCTGATTCAGGATAAGAACGGCAATTATTATATTGTCTGCCTTGGCTTCCGTCAGCTTGGAATCTGGCAGGCTTATCATCAGCTCGGACGTGAGGTGTATCTGACACCGGCTTATTTTGGTAACGATGGCTGGTTTACTGCAGGGGAGAAGGCGCATGCACGTGCCGGAATCGTTACGGACTGTATGGAGCTTCCAATTGAAGGGGAACAGAGGACGGACTACAGCATTTCATTTGAAAAGGATTTCTGGAATGAGACAGCCGGATACGAGAGTATGCGCTGGATTTACTTAAGAGATTATCATAAGGAAAATTATGAGTGCTCCCAAGAGCGGTTCCGTTTAAAGGGAACAAGAATCACCCTGGAAGAGGCAGACACCCCGACTTTTATCGGTGTGCGGCAGTCGGAGTTTGACAGCGAGCTTACCGTTTCTGTATCCGGAAAGGCAAAGGAAGCGGGAGTGACCTTCTATATGGATGAGCAGCAGCATTACGATCTCTTCCGGAGTGTTACCGCGCAGGGAATTAAAGCGGTGCTCCGGTTCCATGTCGGCGATGCCATTATGATCGCAGGTGAATATGAGTTTAAGGATGCTTCAGATGCAGAACAGCAGGCCGTGCAGCTTAAGGCAGTAACCAGAGAAGAGAACTATGAGTTCTATGTAATCGACGGAGCCAAGGAAGTATTCCTTGGAAAGGCACAGGCAAAATATCTCTCCTCCGAGGTTGCCGGAGGCTTTACCGGTGTTGTCATGGGCTTATATGCGGTAGATGAGCAGGAAAACTGGGCAGAGTTCCGTGATTTTTACTGGAAGCAGGGACAGTAGACGGCAACAGAGTCTTGAAAGGTTACTGAAATGTCAAATCAGGAGAATAAAGAAACAAAATCGAATCGGGCATTGATCATTGTATTTGTGGTGCTGGCAGGAATTCTGCTGCTGATTGGCGGCAGTATTTACCTGTCCAGGGACCGCATACAGGAAAATATCAATGATACACTGGCTTCTTCCCGGGATCAGGAAATGGATGAGACCGGTACGGAGGAGGAAGAAGCAGAGAATACCGAAGCTGCACAGAATACCGGCGTTACACAGAATACAGAGCCCCGGGTAGAAGTTGTGGAAGATGAGGAAACCAAAGAATTTTCCGCACAACATAACCGTTATGTTTATTATGAGGTTACGGACAAGGATCCGGATACGAAGCAGCTTATTGTAGGTGGTGTCTATCGTGAGGAAGCAGAGATTGAAAAGTTCTGCCGGGACATGTGTGATCTGGCGCAGAATTATCCGGATCTGTCCCGGGATACGATCTGGTTTTCTGTTGGAGAAGAACGGTATTCCTTTGCCCTTTCTTCCTATATAGAAAGCGGTGATATGACAGCCCTTTATAATGATCTGTATCTCTATGTTGAGGAGCTGACCCTGCAGGAAGCCGAAAGAAGCGCAAAGGTGGAGGAAAATAAGACAGTTGGAAACGATTCAGGGAATGACACGCAGGTCAGCCAGGAATATCTGGAGCTGTATCTGACCTATGAGGCAGATGCCGTGGATACGCTGACAGACGGAAGCGAATACCGGATGGTTCCGGTCGATCAGGCGGCTGGAAGCCGCTATTATGTGCTTCTTCTCGTACAGGCCGACGGAAAGGCTTCAGAAGTTGTGAATTCTGATCCTTACCTTGGAATGGGCGGCGCAGCGAAGTGGATTCATTTCCTTGACGATGGCAAGACGGGATTTACATGCCTTTCCTATAGCGGAGGCGCTAAGGGAGCCTTTTACCGGACCGCAGACGGAGGAAAAACCTTCCGGGAGATTTCCTATCCGTCAGCAAAAATAAAGCTTTCTGATGGAACCTATTATAATCCGTTCGTCATGCCGGAAAAGGTATGGGAGGAGGACGGCATCCTCTATATGGAAGCCGGTCAGGGAGCCGATGGAGATTATTATAATCAGGACGGCTTCTGTCATGGCCTGTATCACTCCGATGATCGGGGCGTGACCTGGAGCTATGATAAAGAAGTGGTTGTGGAGGAAGAAGCATGCAGGAACTGACATTGAACTTACCGGAGGGTATTGATGACGGAAGCTTCGTGGAACGCACGGCAGTCCGGGGCATTATCTGCCAGAATGGAAAATATCTGGTGATTCTGGGGAAGCAGGGTGACTGCAAGTTCCCGGGCGGCGGTATGGAGCAGGGAGAGTTCCTGTTCGGCACACTGACGCGGGAGGTCTTAGAAGAAACGGGCTGTCATGTAAAGCCTGACAGCATCAGGGAAGGCTTTCTGGTGCATGAGAAGACAAACCGGCAGTCCGAAGAAGTTCTCGTTATGGATTCCTATTATTACTTCTGTGAGGTGGAAGATATCAGAGATTCTAAGGAAGCAGCGGATGCATCCGGATATGTTGTTGGAAATTTCCATGAGGGAGAGGCGGGAACGAAGGTCTGCTGGCTTCCTCTTGCAGACATGATTGCCCGTAACGAGAATGTAAAGGAGCCTTCTAAAGCTCCCTGGGTAGTCCGTGAACTGCTTGTTATGCGGGAGCTTCAGAAGAATTCTTTATAAAGTAACGGTAAAGATGCTTCCGTTTGGAGTATTATCTCCTACCTCGATTTTGCCGCCATGGGCGGTCACAATTTCATAAGCAATCGATAAACCTAACCCGAAGTGCCCCTTGGTGCTTCGGGATTTTTCTGTCCGATAAAAACGGTCAAAAATATGAGGCTGATCTTCTTTAGTGATTCCAATTCCAGTGTCTTCTACAGAAAGCAGATGGGCTCTTCCCTGTGTTTTCAGCCGGATGGTGATGCTTCCACCCTTTGGGGTGTAGCTTAGGGCATTGCTTAATAAGATGCTTAATAGCTGCATAAGCTTTTCTTCATCACCGGTTACAGAAGGAATAGGATGCTCCGGGAGATCCAGCGAAAGTGTAAGTCCCTGTCTGGCAGCCAGCGGTTCAAAGGATTCAAAGCCCTTCAGACACAGAGTGTCCAGTTCTACCTGTTCCAGGTGAATCCTCATCTGCTGGTCGCGGGATTGGGAAAGGTAGAGCATTTCGTCAATCAGGTGTGACATCCGTTTTCCTTCCTCCCCGATGGTCCGCAGGAAAGATTGCTGGTCGGAAGAAGCCCCATATTCACAGCATTCGGCACTGGACAGGATGACAGCCAACGGTGTGCGGAGCTCGTGAGAGGCAGAAGCAACGAATTGAAGCTGCTTTGCCTGATTTTCGGCAATGGGCTTTAATAGCCTTTTCGTAAAGAAATAGGAAAAGGCAAACAAAAGCAAGGTTGCCGATACGGTAATCAACACGAAGAAAATCCTCTGTTCTATGTACTGGTAATGTAGGTGGGAAAGCGAAGAGAAGACAAAAATCTGCAGGGAACTGTCGCTTCCTGTCGAATAGACCATACCGATTAAATCGTTTTCCTGGCGGGAAGCATTTAAGAGTACGGAGTCCATCCGGTTTAAAACCGCAGAGGATTTTTTTGTGGGAAGCTCCAGTTCTTCTGCGGCCTCCTGTGCTTTCTTAAGAAGCTTCTGGTTTTGCGGGGTATCGTGAAGCTGGTTATAGAGAAAGGGAGTCCCGTTATCAAACAGGAACAACTGATAATTCTCGTAAGCTTCCATCTTGGCGATCCATTCCATGGAGATGATAGACTGTTGTTCGAGATTGGTTTCCATCGTATGTAAATCATTCTCAAAGGAATACAGCTCATTCTGAAAAAGCTGTGTTTCCGACAGATGAAGGTAGATTAAGGACATCACCAGCATAATAAAGGCGGTAATTCCGGTGCACAGCAGGGTAAGTTTCCAATGTACTTTCTGTAAAATCATGGCAGTGTCAGTTCCTTTCATCGGCTTTGGTCAGGCAGTAGCCGGTTCCACGCAGGGTTTTAATCTGCAATGTACTTTCAAGCTGCCGGAAACGGCGGCGTAGAAAGTGAATATAGTTATCCAGGTTTCCGTCTTCAATATCGTTGTCCGGTCCCCATACCTTTAATAATAAGGTGGTACGGGGCATTGGCGTATTTAAACCTGCCCGCAGCAGAACTTCCGCTAGGACGGCTTCCCGCTGCGAAAGAGTGCATTGCCCTTTCGGTCCTTTTAAGCACTTCTCTTCTAAAAATAAGGTAAGATCCTCTAAGCATACTTTCGATGGATCGGAAGCCGTGAGGATCGGGGAACGGCGTGTGACGCAGCGGATCCGAGCCATCAGCTCTTCAAAGGCGAAGGGCTTCACCAGATAATCGTCTGCCCCCAGATCCAGTCCTTTTACCTTGTCCGATAAGGTTCCAAGTGCAGTAATCATAATGATGGGAGTGCTGATTCCTTTGGCACGCAGGGCAGTCAGAATTTCCGTTCCTTCCATTCCGGGAAGCATCCGATCCAGCAAAATGACATCATAAATATTCTGTTCCCCATAAAACAGGGCATCTTCTCCGTCCAGACAGCTATCCACCTGAAAGTCCAGATTTTCTAATTGATAACACAAGGCCCGGTTCAGCATCCGGTCATCCTCTGCCAGTAAAATACGCATAATCTTTCCCCTATTTCTGATCTGTTTTTACAGTATAGATCAGTATACACCCGAAATCTTTAAGAAATCTCTAAGATTTTCCTAATTTTCTTAGAGAATGTTTAGAGAAACCCCTGTTATGATAAAGCAGTCAGATCTGAAATTGCAATGGAAAAGACAGGAAAGGAATGAAAACATGAAAATAAAACATTTGGCTTTGGTTTTAGCAGGAGTACTTCTGCTGACCGGATGTGGATCCGGTCAGGCAGCAGGTACGGCAGAAGAAGATTCTTCTGCTAAAACGAATCAGACAGTGGATGAAGCAAATAAAGGAATGGGACGGTACGTGGAAGCAGAAACGGATCTTTCCGATATCTGCAGATCTGCGGCAGGACTCAGGCTTACGAAAGACGGAACCTTATATTTGTGTGATGCGCCGGGGGCTGTTTATGAGTCCACAGATCAGGGAGAAAACTGGAATCCTTACGAACTTCCTTCCTTGGAGGAAGTCGTGGATCAATCCCCAATTTATTTTATCTCGATGGATATGGCAGAGGATGGATCCCTGTGGGCAGTCGGAGATCACTCTGTAAATGTGGATGAGTGGAATCCACAGCTCATGCATTTCCCCAAAGAAGGAAGTGCACAGATTTTTGATAAGTTATCACTGGAATCGGGAGAGCAGCCCTGTCAGGTGCGTGTTTCTGACAACGGAAAAGTATTTTTGGCAGATTATGGAGCAAATATTTATGAGGTGAAAGAAGATCAGACTGTCACAAAGGTTCTTACAGCAGATGGAAGTTTTAGTAACTTTCAGATTCATAATAATCTGCTGGCATTTTATCCGGATGATGGGACGGGCGTGAAAATTTATGATCTGGATCAGAAGGAGTATGTGGAAGATGCGGTGCTGGATCAGTTTATGCAGGAAAACTATCCGGGTGCATCCAGAAATGGTTACAGCAGTTTTCAGGTGTTTTATTTCTGGGGAAATGATGATGCCTTTTATGTGACAGGGAAATCCGGACTTCACCGTCATGTAATCGGTGGGGGCACCATGGAGGAGGTAATTAATGGCGGACTTTCTGTCTTAAGTAATCCGAATTACTGGTATAGCGGCATGGTGGCACTTCCGGATCATGAATTCTTAATGCTCAGCAGTATGGGTAAACTCATTCGTTTTACCTACGATGCAACGATTCCTTCCGTACCGGAAAAGGAGATTACTATTTATAGTCTGGAGGAAGAAGATGCCCTGTTAAGTGCTATTTCCACTTATCAGTCGAAGCATCCGGATGTATATGTGAATTATGAAGTGGGAATGCCGCAGAACAGTTCCGTGACGAAGGAGGATGCGATTAAGAACCTGAATACGGAGGTTTTAAGCGGCGATGGACCGGACGTACTGATTATGGATGGCTTGCCGATGGATTCCTTTGTGGAAAAAGGACTTCTGCTGGATCTTACGGATTTCACGCAGGAACTCAGCACGAAAATACTGCTTTATGAAAATCTGGTAGACGGGCTGAAAAAGGATGAAAAGCAGTATGTGATTCCTTTACAGGTTCAATTCCCGGTGGTCGCAGCAAAAGGCGCTTATGCCAATGAGATGAATGATCTGAAGTCCATGGCAGATGCGGTGGAAGCATTGTCGATGGCTGTTCCGGGTGATGTGCTCTCCACATATTCACCAAAGGGAATTATGCGGAAATTCACGCCTGCAAGTGCTCCTTCTTTTAAAAACGCAGATGGAACGCTGAACCGGGAAGCAATTCTTACATTCTGGGAACAGACGAAACGCATCTATGACGTCCAGATGGCGTCGGCATCGGAGGAAAAGGTAGAGCAGTACCAGATGATCCTGCCGATGTATGAACAGGAATATGGCTCATCTTATGAGGACAGCTCCTGGTTTGGATATATAAATGCGTTGGACTATATTGGAGGTTCCACGCATATGATGGCAGGAATTGCAGATACGCCATATACACAGGCAGAGCTTTATTCTCTTTCTAAGAATAAAGGCTGTGAGGATGCGGTGGTAAGGCTGATGAGCGGAACCGCAGGAAAAGTTTATATTCCGGAGCTGATGATCGGAATCAATGCATCTTCTGCCAATGTAGACAGTTCGAAGGAATTTCTGACGGATTTCCTTGGAGATGAAATACTGGAATCCATGGGCGGCTTCCCGGTAAGCAAAACCGCAATGGAACAGGCTTTTGTACCGAATCCGCAGGATTATGTGGAAGGACAGCCCATGTATTACGCAGCAAGCTCGGATCCGGAAGGGAATATGATCGAGGAGCAGATCTGGTGGCCCGTGGATGGAGATCTGGAGCCCTTTTACCGGATGGTAGAGGAGGTTACGGTGCCCTATGTGCAGGATGCGGTTCTGGAAGAGGCTGTATATCAGGCAGGGACAGCTTATTTCGAAGGAGCATCAACGTTGGAGGAAGCATGGGATGAACTGCAGTCACAGATTTCCCTTTACATGGCAGAATAAGGCGCTGCGCCGCAGGATACATCTGTGGATGTTTCTGTTCCCGAGTTTTCTGGGAACCATGGTGTTTATGATCCTGCCATTCGGGGATGTGATCCGGAGATCATTTCTTACCGTGGTGACGCAGAAGTGGGTTGGTTTGCAGAATTACCGTACGCTGTTTCAGAATCAGGCGTTCTGTCTGGCGGTTAAGAATACGCTGCGGTTTACGGGAGTCTGTATTCCCCTTCTTCTGTTGCTGGGATTCTGGCTGGCATGGCTATTATGCGGCATGAAGGGGGTACAGTGGATCCGTTCGCTTTATCTGTTTCCGCTTGCCATGCCGACAGCGACGATTGTTCTTGTATGGAAGATGGTATTCTATCCGCAGGGGTTTTTGAATAAGCTGCTTTCACAGATCGGTACGGTTACCGGTCTGTGGGGCAGTATTTTTCATGATTATCTGGGAAGTGATCTTGCTTTCTGGGTATTGGTTTTCAGCTACATCTGGAAAAACTCAGGGTATACGATGGTGCTCTGGATGGCAGGCATTCTGGCCGTGCCAAAGGAACAGACGGAAGCAGCATGGGTGGATGGCGCCGGATCGTGGCAGCGGTTTTATTATGTGGTTTTTCCGCAGCTGCGGGGGTGTCTTATCACCATATTGATCCTGTCCTTTCTCAATTCCTTCAAGATCTATCGGGAAGCATATCTGGTGGCAGGCTCTTATCCGGATGAAAGCATGTATTTATTGCAGCATTTGTTTAACAACTGGTATGTCAATCTGGAGTTTGACAAGATGGCAGCAGCCAGTGTGTGTGTCGGTGCTGTGTTATTTGTAGTGATTGTGTGGCTGCAAAGGTTATGGAGGGATCAGTGAAACGGGTGAAATATGTAATAAAGCTTCTGCTTCTTTTATTGCCGGCGGTTCTGGTGATTCTGCCGGTGGCGGTTCTGCTTTCGGGAGCCATCACGGATTCCTATGAGATGATGGAGGATTTGGGTCCGCTGATCCGGAAAACGCAGGAGTTTATTAGCTGGCATTTTATTCCGGAATATCCAAGTTTTAGCAACTATGTAAAGCTCCTGTTCCGCTCACCTGAATTTTATGTCCTGTTCTGGAATTCGGTGTTTATGGTAGGGATGATTCTTCTGGGACAGATTCTTGTCGGGGTTCCGGCGGCATGGGGCTTTGCCGTTTATGAGACAAGGGGCAGCCGGCTTTTATTTTCGCTGTATGTGGTGCTGATGCTGATTCCTTTTCAGGTGACGATGCTTTCAAGCTATCTGGCATTGAATAGGTTGAAACTGTTGAACACCTATTATGCCGTCATTATGCCGTCACTTTTTTCGACGCTCCCGGTGTTTTTGTGTTATGGAGGCTTCCGTGAAATTCCGGCAGAATTACTGGAAGCAGCAAGGATCGACGGGGCAGGAGAATGGGCGCTGTTCTGGAAATTAGGGCTTCCCATCGGAAAAGGGGGGCTGTTGTCCGCAATGGTGCTTGGATTTCTGGAATACTGGAATTTAATGGAACAGCCAATGGCCTTTCTGAAGGATGCCTCCTTATGGCCATTGTCCCTGTATCTGCCGCAGATTACGCTTTCACAGGCAGGATTTGCATTCTGTGCATCAGTGATGATGCTGATTCCGGCGGTGTTTGTGTTTGCCTTGGGACAGGATCATCTGGAACAGGGAATTATCTATTCGGGACTTAAAGGATAAGGAAGAAATATGTTTGAGATTTACAAGCTTCTTTTACGAAGCAAAGTCTTAAAGGAGGCTGGAGCTTGTTACCGGAATGAGGAAATGGTAGCAATGAAGAATGGAGTGGGAAATGGGAAATAAAAAGAAAAAATGGATGATAGGTCTGGCGGTTTTCCTACTGGTTATGCTGGCACTTACGATTATTTCAAGGAGCGTGTATGCCTATTATCTGCCACTTGTGGAAATCACCACCGTGCAGGAAAAGTACATCGAGCATGGCTTTGAGGAAGAGGGACTTGTTGTGGCAGGAAATGAGATTCCGGTAAATACCGTAAGCGGGCTGCGGATCCGGCAGATTCCGGTACAGGTGGGGGACCGGGTGGAAGCCGGTGAGCTTTTGTGCCGGATTGATCTGGAGGATCTGGATACCATTATTTCCGGCAAGGAAAGTGAAATAGAAAAGCTGGATGCGCAGATTGTGTCCATTCTTCAAAATGAAGAGCTGGCAAAGCAGAAGAAGGAACTGGAGCTGACCCGGGCGCAGGAGGATTATGAGCTTCAGACAAGAATCGGAGATACGAAGGTCGGGAGAGCCACAGAAAGCTATGTGCAGGCGAAAGAAATGTTAGAGCGTGCGCAGGAAAACGGACTCTCGGAAGAAGAACAGATTGCTTTGGAGCAGAGCATCCAGCAGTCAGCGTATGCAGAGTCGGATGCGATGGCACAGCGTGATGCGGACAATAAGAGTCTGGAGCGGAAAATGGAGGATCTGACGCTTCCGGAGGAAGAGACCTCAACACTGGAAGTCTGCCGGATGGAGAAGGAAGCGCTACGGCAGGATCTGAACAGATATGAAGACATCCGGGAAAAGAATGGAGAAATCACTGCCAGCGAGGGTGGTGTGGTTACGAGAATCCTTAAAGAAGCAGGTGCCCGAACCGGGGATACGGCTATTTTCCTGCTGGCAGATGAAACGGAGCCGTGTCAGTTGAAGGTCGCGTTAACCAGGGAACAGAAAAAGTACATTGATCTTGGTGATCCGGTATCTGTAAAGCTTGGAAACCGGGAGCTGGAGACAAAAGTAGAATATGTAACAGAGGAAAACGGAAGCTATGTACTGTATCTGCCGCTTCCCGACGATACCGGAATCCCGGGACAGTCCGGAACAGTTCAGGTTTCGGGCAGGGGCACCAGGCAGTCCAAATGTGTCTCACCACTTGCCGTTACCACCGAGCAGAATAATAGTTTTGTCTATGTCGTGGGCGAACGGGAAGGAATCCTTGGAAGTGAATATTATATCCGGCAGGTTTCCGTGAAGATCATCGACAAGAATGATTCCTGGGTTTCCATTGAGGCCGAATCCCTTGATCAGAGCGATAAAATTGTGCTGTCCTCCACAAGAGAATTCAAAAAAGGAGATACCGTCCGGCTGCTGTGTGAATCGTAACGTCATTTACCGTAATTGCTGTAAAATCCAGGGATCAATATTGAAGAAAGCGCAGAAATATACTACAATTAATTTTAATACTTTATAGATCCTGATGGAGAGAAGCAAATGAAAAAAGAATATGTTATGGGAAACGGAGCCATTGCATTAGGAGCGTTGTCAGCGGGGGTAAATCTGGTGACAGGATATCCCGGAACCCCTTCTTCTGAAATTCTCGAAAATATTCAGAAGTATTCCGATGGAAGCGTTCATATTGAATGGTCCGTGAATGAAAAGTCAGCCATGGAAGTGGCAGCAAGTGCATCCTATTCCGGAGCACGTACATTGGTTACGATGAAACAGGTCGGGTTAAATGTTGCATCGGATCCGCTTATGTCTCTTGCGTATGTCGGGGTTAAGGGAGGAATGGTCATTGTATCTGCAGATGATCCGGGACCGATTTCCTCACAGACTGAACAGGATACCAGAATGTTCGCGGAATTCTGCCGGATACCGGTTTTCGATCCGGCTTCACCGGAAGAAGCCTATCAGATGATTCAGGATGCATTTATTTATTCAGAAATATATAAGACACCGGTTTTGTTCCGCCCGACCACGCGTGTCTGTCATGCGTATGCTTCTGTGGAAGTCCCCGAAAACCGGACAGGTAAGGAATATGAAGGCTTTGTGAAAGACTCTAAGAAGTGGGTCATTTTCCCGCGTCTTTCCTTTTTAAATCATGCCATGATCGAAGAGCGGAACCCAAAGATTGGAGAAGACTTCTCTTCCTACTCTATGAACAGTATACAGGGAAGCGGCAGAAAGGCTGTTTTTGCATCGGGTGTCAGTTACGCTTATGCAAAGGAATGCCTGCAGGATCATCCGGAGGTACGCTTCTGTAAGATTGCAACGCCGTACCCGTTCCCGGAACGCTTTGTTCTTTCCTGCTTAGAGGGAGTGGAAGAGGTTCTCTGCGTGGAGGAGCTCAGTCCATACATAGAGAGTGCATTGTTAAAGCTGATCGGAAAATATCAGCTTCCGATTAAAGTATACGGCAGACTTACCGGTCATATTGCATCAAGCGGGGAGAACTCCACAGATTCCCTGCGGAAAACGTTAGGGGATTTCCTTGGAATTGATATGATAACGGAACAGATGGATTTATCCGACTGCCCATCTCTTCCGGTCCGGCCGCCGGTACTTTGTGCCGGATGTCCCCACAGGGCTTCCTTTTATGCGGTAAAGAAGGCAATGGAGGGCAGGAAAAGTTATTTCTGCGGTGATATTGGCTGCTATACGCTTGGAAATGCCATGCCGCTTGATATGGTGGATACCTGTCTATGTATGGGAGCAGGTGTCACCATGGCACAGGGCTTTCACTGGGTGGATAAGGATGCAACCTGCTTTGCCTTTATCGGTGACTCTACCTTCTTTGCTTCCGGTATGACAGGGGTTGTGAATGCTCTGTATAATGAAGCGGATATGATCCTGTGCGTCCTTGATAATTCCACAACGGCAATGACCGGCCATCAGCCGCATCCGGGAACCGGAAGAAATATGATGGGTGATGTTGTGGCGAAGGTCAGCATTACGAAGATCCTCGAAGGCATGGGGGTACAGAAGGTTGTAACCGTTGATCCGCTGAATCTGCAGGAGTCTGTGGAGACCGTTCGGGAATGTGCGGCTCTGCCGGGTGTGAAGGCTATTATTTTCAAATCCCCCTGTGTGGCGATTACGAAGCCACAGGGGAAGATGAAGATCGGAGAGTCCTGTATCGGATGTAAGAAATGTATTCGTGAAATCGGCTGCCCCGCTATCGTAGTGAAGGATGGTCAGGTGACGATTGAAGAGGGATTATGTACCGGCTGCGGATTATGCAGTCAGATTTGTCCGGTTCATGCGATTGGAGGTGCGTGCCATGAATAAAGATATCTTATTGTGCGGCGTAGGCGGACAGGGAACCGTACTGGCATCCAAGCTCATTGCTTCTGCAGCCATGAGATGTGGAAATGTCGTTCATTCGGCAGAAACGATTGGAATGGCGCAGCGTGGCGGTTCTGTGATCAGTCATATCCGCATTGGCGAGCGGGCAGCTTCTCCGTTGATTCCACGTGGTAATGCCGACATCCTTATTGCATTTGAGCCGGCAGAGGCAGTTCGGAATCTTTCCTACCTGAAAAAGGATGGTGTTGTCATTGTGAACAGCACACCGGTAAAGCCGACAACGGAAGCCTTGCAGGAGACCGGCTATGATGGCACAGAGATGATTGCTTATCTGAAAAAGAAGGCTGATTGTGTGATACTTGATGGAGAAGCCCTGCTTAAGAAGGCGGGTTCCGTAAGGTGCTTCAATATGATTGTATTAGGGGCACTTGCTGCAAGCGGAAGACTTGAAATTCCAACAGAAATTCTGATAGAAGAAATGGAACATCAGATGAAACCACAGTTTCTTGAACTGAATAAAAGAGCATTTCATATTGGTGAGGAGGCAGGAACAGACAATGAAGTTAAATGAGAAGCAGTTACAACAGGTAGATGTGCAGGTAAAGCGTCTTTTGAAGTCCGGCAGCTTTTATGGTGAGGTATACCGTAAGGCTGGGATTTCCGGAGTAAGCTCCCAGGAGGATTTTGAGAAGCTTCCCTTTTCGAGCAAGGATGACCTGAGAAATGCGTACCCACTGGGGATCCAGGCGGTTCCGGAGGAGGAGGTTGTGAGAATTCATTCTTCATCGGGAACGACAGGAAAGCCGGTTATTATTCCTTATACTGCCAAGGATGTGGACGATTGGGCAATTATGTTTGCCCGTTGTTACGAAACAGCGGGAATTACGAATAAGGACCGGATCCAGATTACTCCGGCCTACGGCTTGTGGACTGCAGGTATCGGCTTTCAGCTCGGCGCAGAGAAGCTTGGTGCAATGACTGTTCCGATGGGTCCCGGTAATACCGACAAGCAGCTTCAGATGATGATGGATCTGAAAACAACCGTGCTGACAGCAACCTCTTCTTATGCACTGCTGCTTGCTGAAGAAATCAATAAACGAGGTCTTCGGGATAAGATTCATCTGAAAAAGGGTGTATTCGGATCAGAACGCTGGAGTAAGAAGATGCGTGAATATATCCGAAATGAGCTTGGAGTTGAGCTTTATGATATCTACGGTCTGACCGAGATCTACGGTCCCGGTATCGGCATCACCTGCGAGAAGGAGCAGGGTATCCATTATTGGGATGATTATGTGTATATTGAAATTATCAATCCCGAGACCGGTGAGCCGGTGCCGGATGGTGAAACCGGCGAAATTGTTATTACGACGCTGGTGAAAGAGGGCGCACCTCTGCTTCGCTTCCGTACCCATGATCTGTCCAGGATTATTCCGGAGAAATGCTCCTGTGGACGTTCTTATCCCCGTCTTGATACTATTGGCGGCAGAAGTGATGATATGTTTAAGGTACGTGGTGTCAATATGTTCCCGAAGCAGGTAGAGGAGCTTTTGCAGGATGTGGACGGTGTCTTAAGCGAATACAATATCACGATAGCACACGATGATGATCATAATAAGGATATTATGATACTGACAGTAGAGGTAGATGGCCGTGTGGACTTTGAAAAGACTGCATTACATATCCGTGAGCTCTTTAAGTCCCGTATCGGTATGACACCGAAGGTAACTGCTGTTCCGGTTGGTACCCTGCAGCGGAGCGAGAAGAAGACGAAGCGTGTCATTGATTACCGATATCAGTAAAAGGATAATTCATCGATATGAAGGAGCATGGAATTATCAAAATAGAAGATACAACGCAGGTGGAAGACCTGTTTCAGAATACAACAGATACGGTAATTCTTTCCTGTCTGCAGAAGGTCATGGGGGAGGTCTATGCAACGGAGGATCTGCAGTCGGCGGTGGCAATCTTAGGAAATTTCAGTTTCTTTGTGGGAATTCCCCGTGGAGAATTACTTTCTTTTAGTATGAGATTATGTTCCTGCCATGCAGATTTAAATTCTGCTGATCCTGTACAGAACCATGGGAAGCACGGCATGGATTATCTGGTGATGGTTCCGTAGTCAGCTTATCTATTATAACGATATCCGGTTTGGCAGAAAAGAGAAATTTTAAATAAAATGGAATGAAAAGATAGAAGAAATATAAAGAAAAAGGATATCCTGTGATTTCTCAGAGAATATCCTTTTTCTTTTAACTCTTAAGCCTGATAAAAGCATAACGCATATCCTTATACTTTATCATATAAGGCTGACTTAGTCTGCAGTATATTCGCTCTCTGCAAGAGTTTCACCGTTATAGAGGTAACGGACAACAACCTTGCTGTTCTCAACCTTGAGCTCATCGTTTAAGTCAGAAGCGATTTCTTCAAAGGTGGAAGCCGTGGATTCAAGTCCGGAAACAAGCTGTTCCTTTACGGCATCAAGCATGGAATCATCGAAAGAGTCTTCTTCAAAGGTGTATTCGTAAATTAAGGTGTTGCCTTCTGCAAGAATTTCGATCGACATTCCTGAGCCTTCTACACTATCCTTGGCTTCCTGAACCATTTCCTGCATCTCATCGGTCTGGAAATACTTTTCCAGGGCAGCGTCCTTGTTTCCGCCGCAGGCAGTCATAGCCAGCATCAAAGTCATGACAAGAGCAATTGCGATTGTTTTTAAAGTGGTTTTCTTCATGGTTTCCTCCTCATAAGGGAAAGCAGTATTCTGCTTTCAGGGTTTACTTGTTATACATAGCATAAGTTTATCGTAACTGTTCAGAGCCAACCTCCAAAATGCTACGCATTTCGTCGGTGTG
>ERZ1034719.525-NODE-525-length-22081-cov-7.146872_pt1 | contig 22081 bp, 18 predicted proteins | sample MGYA00520703_ERZ1034719 | MGnify/ENA primary metagenome ERZ1034719 (study PRJEB33766, sample SAMN09781716) | gut metagenome | biome: gut microbiome | host: Homo sapiens | place: Madagascar | study: EMG produced TPA metagenomics assembly of the PRJNA485056 data set...
CAAGCTACTCTAGTATAAGCTGTCTATGTTTACCAAAACAGGGATACCTCAATTTCCTCGGGGGCACCAAAATAACACTGCATCGTGTCGCCTAGGGAGCATATACATTCGCCATACGTGTCGCAAATGCCATCGCCATCGCAGTCGTTATTGCCCTCGGCGCATGTGCATTCGCCATCGACGCATTGCGAGTATTCATTGCAAGCATGGTTGCAAGTGCCGCAATGCGCATTCGACGTCTTCAAATCGATGCCTTCGCAAGAGTCGGGTTTGGTCGTCGGATCCCCTGTATTACCCGAGTTCCCCGTATTCCCCGTGTTATCCGTATTTCCCGTATTTCCCGTGTTCCCCGTATCCCCAGTGCTATCGTTTGGGTTATCGGGTTTTGTCGGGTCGTTTGCATCTTGAGACGGCGATTTTTGCCCAGAATCGTCACTGCATCCCCAAACACCAACGCCCAATCCCATCAGGCATATCGAACTCAAAATTGCGGCAAATCGTCGAGAATGACGCATCAGAACCTCCACATCCGAATCGCTAAAGCTCAAGAAAGAGCACCGACGCCAAAACCGCCCCGCCTACGCATCTGCGCGGCTTCGCCGTCGACAACTCCCCGACACTATAATGACTTATGCCACAACTTTCACCACGATAGCGAAATAATCGACACAATATGCCATTGCGTCTGATATGTATCTACACCTAGCAATTCGGCATTTATTCCATGAAAGCACGATAGTAGGCGAGAAGTTTCCATCCTCCGTCAAAGCCGTCTCTAAACTCACAGGTCGAATCCGAAGTCATCGGCAAAGGCAATGTCGATGTGGAACTCAACCTCTTCTGGGACCTCGGTATCGTTGGCGATAACAAGGCGATAAACCTCGTTCTTGTCATAGGCCCCAGCTTTCAAATGGATGCGGACGCGGAAGACGCGATCAGAAGCATTGGTGCTTGTGCGGTCTGCAATGACCGTCTGGCGATCACTGATGACCACGCCTTCATCATCTGTCATATAGATGTAGTAGGTGCAGGGCTGAATCTTCTCCCCAACCGGTTGACGCTGGTAGAAATCCAGAGAAAACATCAGATTGGAGACCTTGCGGCTTTCGCTCAACAATTTCAATTCGGCGTTGGAGACCTCCACAAACTTCTTGCTCGTCGAACGAAGATTCTTGAAACTGATGACAGGCACGACGAGCTCCTGCAAGCTCACGCCGCCGTGAACGTAGTTCTCACCGCCGCCCGAGATCCGTATCCGAGTGGAATCAAAAGGCGTGTAGCCCTTGACAGGCGTACCGCCGATCTCACCGTCGAGCTGAACTGGCACGAGGTATTCTGCCGTTGCGGAGGGTTCTACAAGTGCATACCGTCGTCCAATTTCATAGACATGTCCGCTAATGGCATCTTTGCCCAGTTTATCGCCTTCGGTCAAAGGACTATACGTATAGAGGAAGCCGTGATCTGCGGTGATGAAAATTTCTGTCCCTTGCATATCGTTGATGACGATACGAAGAAGGTTGGAAAGCTCCTGCATGGCGTCTTTGCAAGCCTCAAATACCTTTTTCTCGGTCGGTGATTTGTCGCCAATGGCGTCGATAGCGTTGTGGTAGATATATACGACGTCTTTGCCGCTGACGAGTTCGCGCCGCTCGGCGCGTTTCATATTGACGACATCGCTGTACTGAACGGCTACACTGTTCTCATTGGCGGCACAAAGTATCTTACCGCGCTCATCGGTAGAGCGAGTCGGCATTTCATTCACAAAGACATCGATGCCGTCGTTGATCGACATCATGCGCCCCGGCAAAAGTGATGCCATGCCGAACTTTGTAATAGAAGGAAACGCCGCCTGAATTGCCTCGATCTTTGCTACGCCATTGGTCGTTCGAACGATGGTATCGCAAAGCTCCGCTGCAACTTCATATCGAAGCGCATCGGAGATGATCACAAAGGCGCGTGAAGTTTTCCTGGCAAGCGGTCCGACAAAACGTGTATAGAAATCTCTCTGCTTGCCAATTTCAGACACATAGCCCAATGTAGCGAGATCGGCAGAAATCGCTTTTGTCCAGCAGCTTGTCAATTCCTTGAGGAACCAATTTTGATATAATCCCTCAACGTAATCTGCCGCGTGTTTCAGCTTATCTTCCAGAAGCACATTGCTGTTCTTGAGCGTACAGCCAAAGGCATGGTGGAAATGCCGATAAAAGCCGTCCATCTCGTAAGCCTTTTCGGTGTAAAATTTCCAAATTGCCCTCGGCTCTACGATATGAAAGCCTGCGACATTCTCCTGATAAAAGCCCTGCATCTTTGCAATGTAGTAGAGACATTCATAATAATTGTCGAATCGATCTATCCATCCGGAAGTACGACGATTCTCGGCAGTTTTTAACATCAACTCGGTCTTGACGACATGATCTGCTGTTTCGGAGAAGAAACGGCTCAGAATGACTTCGTGAATCGACGGGAAAATGTCTGCCTTTAGCAGCGTTTCAATATCCTGCTTTTCAAAGCGAGAAGCGAGATGCAGTTCCTGCTCCACGCGGCGGCACAATTCCCAAAGCACATCGTCGTCATCGCGGTTGCGCCATTCGTGAACAATACTATAGCAATATGCCTTGTTGGAATCGGAAATAAAGCGTTCCAAATCTTTGAGAACGCTGGGATTCATCGTCTGCGCAAGGGCGGTTAGCAACACATGAGTCGCAAAGAGAACGAGCGGTTTTTCGTCTTCGTAGATATACCCCGTATACTTGCGGACGAGCTGCCAAAAGGCGTCGATGTCGCCGAATTTCTTGATATTGCTGAGGACGGCATTATTTTCCTCATCCTGTTCTGCAGATAGGACGGCAATCAATACATCTTGCGCAGATCCGCCGTTTAATCCCGCCAATACTGCCATGATGTCGATGTGAAGTTGTAACGGCTTATGATATTCTCGCCCAATTCTCTTCAGTTTTTCGAGTCGTTCTTTGCTGTCGAAAAACTTTGCATACAACTTCACCGTCTTGCGCATCGCCGGGCTTGATTCAATATTCAGCTCATTCATGCGCATGGAAATGAGGTCGGAGTGGTATTCTTCGCTAAACTTTTCAATATCCAGCAGCCAATTATCCCTCGGATCGGCATAAGAAAAGGGATTATAAATCAGATAATTGCCCGTGAGATCGTCGTGCAAAAGCAACTTTTTTACGGCAAAGTTGTTCGTTCCCGTCAGCTTGATAATTGTGACATTGGGAATAGAAAGCTCGTCGAGCATGGGCTCAAACTCCCGATCCTCATCTTGCCAAAAGATGATTCGCCTTTGATAGAACTCCGGCAAGGGGGCGGCAAAACGCTCTGTGAGATCTAATTGTATGCGCTCGTTCGACATGGCGTATTCTCCTTTACTTTATCTTCGCCAACACGTCGGCAAACAGCTCGTAGTTGTGTTTCACGCCGTCATCGAGGTCGATCTGAATGTTTTGATCGGCGAGGTGATGGATTTTTTCTTCGTACTTCTGAATCTCAAGCGCCTGTTCTTGGAGCTTCTTTTGCTGCTTGGTCAGCTTCACGCGCTCTGCAGATCCGGCGTGGGCGATGGCGTCGACGAGATGAGCGAGCTGGGTGCGATAACGATCCTGCTGCTCGTGGACATAGTCGGTGCGCATCCGAGCGAGGAGGTCGCTCTGATAGCGATGCATATAGATCAGAGCTTTGAAGCCGTTCTTTTTTCCGCTGTCGAAGAGCCAGTAGATCGGGCGCTTCTGATAGGTCTTGCAGTGGTTGGCATAAAAGTCATTCAGAAAATAGCTACGGATCACTTCGCGAGGCGTCCCCTTGCCGCCGAGCGCCGAGGCGATGAACTTGAGGTTTTCTTCCAGCGTCTCACTGCCGTAGACGGTTTCGACCCACTTCACAAACCGTCCAGTGATGTCGTCGTCGAAGTAGTCATCATCGCAGATGGGAATGATGTTGTCGCAGTCTGGGATGATGGTTTTGTACTTGCTGGCATCCCATTCGCCGCCCGCGTATGCAAGTCCTTCTACATCGAGAGAATAACGCCCAAACATACAGCCCACGGCGTAGGAGATGAGGGAGACGATCTCGTCGCGCATGGTGCGAACATAGTTGCTCCCCTTCATGGTCTCTGGCACATCGTCTTTGCTATCGAAAACGCGATGCACAGTCACATCTTTGTCGGCGACATCGGGCGTCAATTCGTCCTGCAAGCCGTAAATGTCGATAAAAATGCGGTTGAGTTCTTCTTCGTTCTTTTTGAGCTGCAAAAAGCGAGCTTCGCACTCGGCTTGCCAAGCAGCATATTTCTCGGAAATCAGCCTTCCCATATCGATGATCCCTCCAACAGTTCAACACTCAAAATTATCCGAAAATCGTAAGCAAGTTACACGCAAGTTGCACGCAAGTCGTAAGCAAGTTGCACGCAAGTTGTAAGCAAGTTGCACGCAAGTTGCACGCAAGTTGCACGCAAGTTACACGCAAGTTACACGCAAGTCGGAAGCAACAGGATTATATCATCAGATTACGAAACGCTTTCTCCGCGCCCGTTCCTCATTGATAACATAAAACTCAGTAAACCTCCATATTTTCGCTTCTCGTTTCAATTCTTTGTCCAGTTTCTCCTTTAGAGGCATCAGCCACGTCTCTTTGGCATTTTTTACGACGAGAACAAGTTTAATTTGCTTTGAGGATAAGTCCGTTTCGAGGAAGTTGTTCGGGATACCTGTCGCATCGTGACGTTTCAAAAGAATATTGGCATACAATGCAAGCGAATGTCGCATCTTGTCTGTAATATCCGCTATATACTCGTTATACTTTTCACGCTTTTCTCTAGGACTATCAGCCGAAATCTGATTAGGGCACGATGATTTGGCTTCTATAAAGTATAATATATCAGCCTTTTTCAAGATAAACTCACAGCATTTTACTCCATTGCCCCTTAAGTTATTTTGATATTGGTCACTCTTTTCAATATGAAAAACGTCTTCTTCGCTGAATTCGCCAAAGAGCATATCAGACTCATTGATGATGACCATCATAGTCCCTCCTCAATTTCTTCTTCATACAGCGCAATAGATGCGTCAATAATTGAATTATCGGGCATTCCATCGCTTAAATCGTGAATCTCCGGTTTTTTGCCTTTGCTCAGAGATATGCAGGTTACGAGGCCTGGATTCTTTTTTGCAATCAAGGCAAGCTTTTTGATTACAAAATATGAATGACTCGATATAAAAAACTGTAAGTCCATGTCGATTGCAATCCTTTCAATCATGCTTAAAAAATCGCAGATCGCAGTCGGATGAAGAGCAGACTCGACTTCGTCGATAAAAATGATAGACTGATTGTCCAAATAGCCATTTGAAAGCAGACGATCCATAATGGAGATCTTCTTTACACCCTCGGATGTTGCTCCAATAGAAAACTTTTGACTGCGGTTATTCTTATAAAACCACTTTCCGCTTGTTTCGTCATACTCAACTTTTCCGTCAATGACGCCATTTAGCATCTTTCGAAAGTTTGAAAATGCAGAGTAATTCTTGCCTTTCTTTGGCGAAATTCTAAGAGCCTTGGCAAGATCGTAGTAGGTATCGTCGAAGCCAAATGACTTATCAACTTCTCTCGATTTCAGAATTATCGAATATAAGGAAAGAACTTCTTTTGCAGGAATAAAAATAGAGTTTGTTTCTCTCTTGCCTGCGGGGGATGTTGCCGTTCCTACCTTGCTCGTAGCACTCGACGAAAACTGGTATCCAATACGATCGGTTCCAAGCGCCATCTCAAAATTGAGGCTTTCACCCGAAGACCGAGTCACCATGTCGCCAAGTTTATCGACCTGAAATGTCCAGCGAAGTTTTTCGGCAACGACATCGTTAATGCTTCTAATGTCATCGCCTCGTTTGTATTCCTCCATGGCTCTCGTTGCAGAATATAAGGCCTTCAGCAAAAAAGTCTTTCCGGTTCCGTTTTCTCCAATGACGAGATTGATATTAGAAAAGTTCTCACATGTAAACTCTGGTATCGTGCCATACTCTTTTAAGCAAACGCTAGTTATTTTATTATTCATTTGAAATCGCTCCTTTCTCTCTCTCACTATCGTCTTGTTTTAGCCGAGCTACTCAGTCTCTGTCTCTTCCCATTTGGAAAGTTCCTCCTTGATCCGGCGGTCGATAAACGCACAAACACCGGCAAAATTTCGATCGACATCTACATTGCTTACGCGAATGACCGTCAGACCGTAACTTTGCAAAACAGCAGTCCGTTTTGCGTCACGCGCCAACCCCTCGGGCGTATAGTGCTGCCCGCCGTCTACTTCGATAACAAGACGCGCACGACGACAATAGAAATCGACAATGAACCAATCGATGCTACGCTGACGATAGACCCTAACTGGATAATCCCGCAGGAAATCGTACCAGAGATGCCGCTCCTGCCGCGTCATACTCTTACGCAACCGCCGAGCGCGGTCTTTCAATTTGAGATTGTAGCCTGTGTACGAATTTCGATCCATACCCGATTCCTCTCCCCTCCGGCGCTGTGCGCCACCTCCCCTGCTGGGGAGGCATACTCCTGCGATTCTCTGATCCCTGCCTCCTGCCAGGGAGGCCTTGCGCCACCCTCAGGCGCAGTGCGCCAGCTCCCACTGCTAGGGGGAGCTGGCAGCGAAGCCACCAACTGCCCCCCGAATAGGCTCCCCCTGCCAGGGGGAGCTGTCAGCGAAGCTGACTGAGGGGGGCAACACGATGGGTCACACCAACGGATGACGCTTGAAATCCCACGAGGTTTCGTAGGAATCCCAATCTATTTGAGAAATAGATATATTATTAGCTATTATTATTTCAATCCTGTCACTATATGAAGAGAAATCAAGCAAAGGTATTTGATTCATTTGTCCAACAAGGAAGTGCATTGTAGAGTTCATAATACCCATGAACTGCGCAACAACTTTACTACAAATAAAGCCAAGTAAAACATTTCTGTTTCCTGAACTTACAAATGCAGTTGGCCCAGAAACATCAAATATAAATCCGGGCGGGGAATATCTGGCTCCCAAAGTTCCTGATGTCAAATCAGTCCATGTAATTCCCTCTTTGAAATAAAAATCAGGGTTATCGTGCCTATGCCCTGGGAAAGAGTCCATTTTTTCGTTGAAATACGCGTTATAACCGATAACGTAGTTGTTGTTTCCGTACCACTTGCGATATGCCCCGCCCTTATGATGTGGAGCCCATGTTGCACCCTTCGCCCAAAAATCGTCTTCTGACACACAGTTCATGCCAATAGAACCAAATGTACATTCGTGCCACAGTCTCAAGCAGAATTCAACATTTCCGGTAGTCATCCCATGTTTTGCAATCAAGTATTTCTGGAGAGGTATCCCATTCTCAAACGCACTAATTATATTCTCACTCACCCAATACGCCACCGGAGAACCGGGGATTTTGGAAAAATTGGACTGGTCTGCCATATACCGATTCACACCAGCGAGGAACATGTCCGCTTTCCCTTGCTGGGAAGTCGGCTCGATCAAACGGCAATACTCGCCTTTATAATCAGCAATATGGCATTTGCGGATGACGAACGATGTTGTCTGAACCACTTCACCGCCGATCTCTTCAAACGCTCTTGCGCCGAGATGTGCCATATTGACAATATCGACAGCTAACAGCTTTGTTCGCAGATTTTCGAAACTCGACAAGAACATCCAAGCATGCTGCGTGATCATCGCCTGATAGCCGTTTTTCTTCGCCATCTGTCCGCAACGTTCCATAAACACGGCGAACATATCAGCTTTGCTATCTGGGTAGTTCTTCTTTACAAATTCCGACAGCTTTGCCCCCATACCAGAAGCCCCCATATACGGCGGATTCGTCACAACCACGTCATACTTTTGCGCCATCACCTCCGCCACCTGTATCAGCGGCAGAACGCTGTTCAGCACGATCTCGCGGAAGATACTGTTGTCATCGCGAACTTTCTGCACTCTGTCATAGAGGACGGCAAAGTCGACCTGAGAGATAGTCAGGATAGAGCCATATTCCTTTGCATCTCGTAGCTCATCGACCAGCGTACCGAAGTCCTTTTCCAGTTTCGGATCGTTGTTTGTGAAGTAATCGATGGTGATGCGATCCAAACCGTTGCTTTCAACGATAGCGTAGACATTGGGCTGAATGCGGCGAGAGAAGATGCGGCGGTCGTATTGCCGCGCCTTCATCATGACGGCAAAATAGGCAAGCCGCGCCGCACGGTCATCGATATCGAGACCGTAGAGGTTGTTTTCGATGATGCTTTGCGCAGCGTCGCGCTGGCTATATCCGAGTGTCTCATAAATCTGCATCAACAAATCAAAGGCATAGACGAGTATATGCCCACTGCCCACGCATGGATCGATGATCTTGATATCTTTGACACTGAGTGTGGCGTATTCTGCCCGAATTTTATCGAGTTGCTTGCGCACGTCTTGCGTCTGTTCCGCCTCGGGCAGATAATACTTCCAGCCCATTTTGTCGGCAATCGACTTTTCCGTTGCAATGCGTTCCGATTCCGCTTCGTGCCAAGTCATTTCATCTAAGCCGCGACTGCCTGCATCGATGTTCTTGTTTTTGCACTTGTCTATATAAATTCTACCAAGGCTGTTCTCGACCATATAGCGGACGATCCAGTCTGGGGTAAAGAGTTGTGTTGCAGAGGGAATGCGCTCTTTAGTGATCTTCACATTCTTCTTGAGAAGTGCAAAAGTTTCATCTTTGAGTTCGGAATTGTAATACTGATACAGCCAGCCGATGATCTGCACCTGCTCTTTCCAGTCAGCTTCGGGAATATCTGCGACCATGTGGCCGAGAACGCCGTCCTGTCTCAGAATGTTGTTTGGGAGCAGAAGCTCGGTATAGCCGCCCATTTTTTCGAACATACGGGGAAGTGAATCGTTTAGAGCGTTGCACTGCGTCAAAAGAAGATAGCGATAGAGACGTTCGGTTTCGTTGCTCTCAATATACGCCGCAACTTTCTCGCGGCTCAGCCCAGGGAGATCGAGGTGCAAAACGCCATTCAAAATCTCCGGTTTGAACGCGCCAGTGCTGTCGGAAAAGACGCGAATGTGTGAGGGTAGATAGTTGTTGACCTCCATGAAGCGCAGGGCAATGAAGCGGTTGAACCAAGTGTAGGCGACCTCTTCGATGACTTGTGCATAGCCCTTTGATCGAACTTGATCGACGAGTTCCCTGCGCTGCTTCTGTTCGTCACAGTCGAGCGCGCGGCCGAAAACAGTCTCGGCATTTGCCGCGCCATAGCCATCTTTTGTGATTCCATATTGGTAAGCCCTTTGCGACACTTGAGCGAGAAGCTCTTTCCGCGCCCAGATTGCAAACTTCTGAATTGCACCTTTATTTATGCTCATTCGTCCTCCTTTAATTCACCTGAACGCCGTCGCAGTTTTCCAACGTTTTTAGCAATTTTTCGCGGATTCCATCGACATACTTTTCGACGTCTTCTTTGGATTGCAAGCGCTTGACGGGGCAGAGGTCATAACGGCGAAGCGTCGTGATTCTCGGCGCCGAGGGCGTAGGCGCCGAGGGGGCGGTCTGTGCTGAGCACGAACCGACTGGATTTGTTTGTTCCCGACGAGTAGCGGTCATGACCTCCATTCGGCGGCAAATCATGTCTTTGTAGTTGAGGAGCTGAGTAGTCATCGCGTCGAGATCGATGAGCGATGTGGCATTCTTCGCCGCCTCGCGCTTCCCGACGAAGTAATCATCTGCCTGATGCAGAAGATCTTTTGCATTCCGCGCCTCGTTTGCGAGTTGATGAACGTCTTGCATACACTGGCGGATACTCTCGGCAACTTCATCTTTCTTCAAATCCAGCAGACGAGAGTATGCCATTTTGACCTTCTGAATCAGTTCTGGCAGTTCGACGATGCGGTTATATGGCTTCGGCATGGCGAGGATGGTCGCGATCGCATGGAAGACATCGAGCGCATCGGAGTCGGAAGCAAAGTAGTCGCGTTCCTTGTTCACGCGATCCATCAGTCGCCGCGCCTCATCGTATACACTGCGCTGCGACGTGACGAAGAACTCCACGCTTTCCATGTCTTCAGCGCAATCTAGAAGATCGTCTTGACGCTGCACCATGCGATTGAGAAGTGCGACGTTATCTCTGCGCTGACTCAAGACATCATTCATCAAATCGCGGGCTTTTTCGACGACTTCCTTTTCTGGGTAACGGAACTCCGAGTAGACAGTATCGAGAAGCCTCTGATAATGCTCCTGTTTTTGAGTCAATGTGTCGAGCACGAAGCGGATCAACCCGTCCTCGTCGGAAGGAATATCCATTGCGCCGCTGTAGTCGCGAAGGATGGCAACGCTCTTGCGTATGAGGTCTTCGGAAGGGGCAATCCTGCGGGCAACGACGGCGTTGTCGTTCTCGGATTTTTTACGCAGATAATCGACCAGTCTGCGCTCGTCTTTGCCCACCAAAGCACCGCCGTACTTGATGGAGATTTTTTGTTGGGCGATCAATCGGGCAATCAAAGCGGCAATGTCGATTTCGCGCCAGCCGTAGGGAATCGCCTGATACCGGCGTTGCACATCGCCCATCGAAGTACTGAGCCTTCTCTGATTCTGAAGTTCGAGCCATTGGCTCACCTCGTTGAGCGCATCTTCGTTGTTTACCCCCGTCCCAGCCAGGGCGGTCTGCCCATTATCGGAGCCGTTTAGGATGGCTAGGATATCTGCATCGCTTTCGGCGAAACAGTTGACCATGTTGAGCTTCGTATAGGCACTCTCGACCAGACCTTTCATCGCGGCGTCGAGCTTTTCTTTCGCATTGCCGGCCTTGATATCCATGACCACGCCATGGACAATGACCTTTGCACCGACGATAGCTTTTTCAATATAGCCACGTGCTCTTTCTTCCAGAATACGCGCTTGATGCTGACGTTTTCGGATGATGTCTTGAATGCTTTCTGGAAGCTGAGATACATTGCGCTGTTTGACGTACTTGCGGATCTTCATGGCCTGTTCTAGCTCGTCGAAATACGGCGTTTCATCCGACAACACGACGATTGCTTCGTAGTTGACCTGAGTATCCATCATGATCCGTTCGTTCGATGCGCTGTAGTAGTCGTTTGCGACGGTGACGATGCGAAGCCGCATTCCGCCGCAAGCAGAGCCATTGAGGGTCTCGTCGATGTATTGGTCATAGGCGAAATCGTACTTTCCGTACTTGAATTTTTTGGAAGGGTAGATTTCTCCGTAAATCGTCTGTGCAATGCTCGTGATGACTTGTGCGCTATCGACGACGGTATTGCGGATGTCGCTGGCAATGTCTTGTTCTTCATCGGTCAGGAAAGCATAAATATCGCCATTACGAGAGACATAATTCTGCGAGTAAAGCCTTTCCAGTGAGGCAAAAACCGAGGCTCGCAACGCGATTTTATCGGTGCGGATGTCATCGATCATGAGAATGGCAATATTGTCGATATTTGCCTTGATGTCTTCGATATAGCGCACGAGATACAGGAGCTTCAGCACGCCGACATCTTGCTGTTCAAGTCCGTCGCGATTGTCGGCCGCCGTCTGGCAACGATCGATGACTTGTCGAATGGGGCTTTCGAGGAAAGTATGAACCGTATTGTAAAACAAATGGAATGGAACTAAGGCGTTTTCGTCCTTATCCTTCACCCCTTGTGCGGCTTCTTGGAACCCCGAGAGCATGGAGCGTTCGCCGCCCGACAGGTGTTTGCCAGAATTGCCGTGCTTGCGGATCTCGGCAAGCACTTTTTGAATCACGATGAACTGGTAGGGCACAAAGGGGAAAGTTGCCGAGAACTCCGCGCCATCGGTAAATCCCTTGATGTCGAGAACGGGGTTGTTGAACGTATAGAGGTTTTTGAGTACGGCGCGTTCCTTGTCATAGACCATGCGAAGTAGCTGATCTGCTGCATCGTTTTTTGCCAGAACGCGCTTTTTGATGACTTCATCGACGGACGACGAGGAAAGGCTGAGGCGCGTATTGAAGCGTCCCTGAATCTTAGAAAAGTCATTGCCGGAGATATGGACGACGGAATCGATCGCCTCTTGGCTCGTCACCATGACCCAAACTTTGCCGTGGCAACGAATGCCGATCTCTTCTACGAGAGATTGCAGATTGATCATCAAGTCACCATCGTCGCCGATGTACTGACCGACTTCGTCGACCATAAACAGTAGCCGGAAATCGTTGCCTTTGCCGTCGACATATTCCTGAATATCGGCGACGAGCTGGGCAATGCTCAGTTCGTTCGTTTCCTCGCCGTTGAACCAGTTCCGCGCCGCCTGTTCGCTCATGCCGAGCGTAGATTGCAAAACCGCAACGATGTCATCCTCATAGAATGCAAAGGCATTGCGGTTCTCCGTCCAATGTGCACCGTTGACTTGCGCGAAGGCTTCGCGGAACTGCTGCGTCTTGCCTTGCTTTTCGATGAAGCGTTCCAGCTTGGCAATTTTCAAATCATCGCCGTAAAACCCGCAGTGATTGTAGAACATCTTCGCAAAGACGCGCAGCACTGCAGTCTTATCCTTTGTGATGGGTCCTTCGATGTCGATGTTGAAAAGGATAGACTGCGTAGGCACCGACACACTTTTGACCGCTTGCGCATACATCGTCGGGTCGTCAAATTTGTCTGCAAAGTATTCAATCGCTCTTTTACCGCAAACTTCCCGATTGGAGAGCAAGTAAGAGAGAATTTTCAGGAAATGAGATTTACCACTTCCAAAGAAGCCAGAAATCCACACGCCGATTTTGTCGGTCGGCTTGTCGATGGCCTTTGTGTAGTTGTCGAAGAACGTGCCGAAGTGACGGCGAAGTTCCCTTGTAATGATGTATTCGCTGAGTTCCTGTTCCAAGCTCCGGTCATCATCCTGCATCACTTTGATAACGCCGTTGATGTCTCTGTCGATGTCCTTCTGGAACATATTCTGTATTTTCACGTGGCTACCTCCATTATAGCAGATTGAAAGCCCGATAATAATTGCCTTCTTTGAACTCGTCGAACAGATCGAGCGACTGCCCGTTGAAGGTTCCAGGATAGAACATCACAATGGGGATGTCTTCGAAGAGATGTTGCATGCTGTCGAGCATCTTATGCGATCTCATGAACGGATGAATTTTTCCAATGCCCGTCATGAAGAGAACGTCTTGCCCTTTGACATGTGGTGAGTAGTCCATCTTTGCGAGGAGAGCTTCTGGCGTGGCGATCTTCTGCAATTGCTCTAGAAGATACTTTTTGCCGCGTTTGTCTTCTAACCCTGCAACAGATTTCAGAATGCGCTTGTCTTCCAAATGGGAGAGAAACACTTCATAAAGGTCACACTCGATGATCCGATATGGCGTGTTCGCTTCGCTTTTTAATCTGCGAATATAATCCTGAACGATCAACTCATCGTCGGCTTTATAGCAGAAAACGTGGATACCGACTTCGTTGCTCAATCCTTTGTTTTCGAGGAAATCTTTATTCGAGATTCGTTCTTTGATCCTGTCTAATTCACATTTTATCATTGTCGCGTCTGCCCGTTTATCTCAAGTAATTAAAAGCCACAAGTGCATGATAATCGTTGTTTGCTTTGATTCCTCGTTCGAGCTCTTCACAGAGAAAAACGGGATTCAGCGTCGTATCTTTCAGCCCATCTAAATAACCGGTTTCTATCAACATCCGAACGAGAACGCTTTTGATTTTCGCGACTGTCGCATCACTCCAATTGGCAACGGTGTCGTCTTGCGCTTGTAGCCGAGAAAAGAAAGCATTGGTGTCTTTTTTTGAAAAGCTCATGTCGAGATTGCAGTATTTTTCGCCAATCACCTGAATCATAAACTCCCAAACGAGGCGATTGTAACGCATCATGGCGTATAAATTGATCTGTTTTGCAATATCGATTGGCGCAGAGGCGAAGTCGTCGATGATTTGTTCGTTGCCGAGCGCATCGAGTCGTCTATAGCAAGCTCTTGCCAAGCGAGAAACGTGTCTTTCTGTAGGATATTGAAAGAGATTATCCTTCTTAATCCGATCGATTGCCTCTTCGATTTTGAAACCGGAAACATAGTATTTTGCGGCAATTCTCATCTCATAGAAGAGAAACTGTTCAGATGTTAAATTGCCATTATAAGGGTACGTATGATCCATAACATCTACTCCATCCAACCTCGCTCATCGTAACAGATTTCGCGCCTCATATTCAAGACGGTGTCATGATGTACGTGCGGCGGGCAAAGACAAAAAAACCCGCCCAAACGGGCGGGATTAATGACAAAAAAGCCTGCCAAAATGGGCAAGACAAAAAAACCCGCCCAGCCGGGCGGGATTAATGACAAAAAAGCCTGCCAAAATGGGCAAGACAAAAACCCGCCCAGCCGGGCAGGCAAAGACAAAAAAACCCGCCCAGACGGGCGGGATTAAAGACAAAAAAGCCTGCCTAGGTGGGCAGGCCAATTGCGTTTTATTGTTGGATCATCTTTTTGATCAAGGCTTCGACGCGTGTATCGACCCAAGTTTGTAGCTGAGGTTTGACTTCGGCTTGGATCAATTTCTTGAGGTAGCTACTGACGATTGCCGGCAACATTTGCTTCACGGCGGAGATGACTTCGGTGCGCAAAACGACGGGATCGATGGCGATTTGCTGGCCGGCGGTAATGGCGGGCGAAATAGATGGAACGGGCGTTTTGGGCGTTGCGCTATCGCCTTGTTTGGCCACGGGAATCGAGGGCGACGAAGAACCGGGGAAGTTGAAACGACGCGAGTGTAGTCCGCTCGTCGTCGTGACGCCGCTGATGCTCGAATTTGGCACGGCTTGCGAAACAGCCGAAATGCTCTGCGACGACGAGACTTTGGCAAATTGCGACGAACTCATCTTGTTGATCGACGAGATCGGTGGAACGATGGGGGCGACTTGTTCGTGCGAAATGACGGGTTCGTGTGGCACGACCGATTCGGGCGTCGCCGCGACGGCCTGGGCTGCGACGATATCTTGCGCCATGACGGCTTCGATGGTGTCGAAAAAGTCGGCCGTTTTGAATGGTTTGATGAGCACGCCCATGGCGCCATGAGCCCGAGCTTTATCGGGATCGAATTCGGCATACGTACCGCCCAAGGCGATGACGCGCGTCGTCGAACGAAGCGATGCCATCAATTCGTAGCTATCGGTATCGGGCAAAGTATAGTCAACGATGACGACGTCGGGCGATTCCGACGCGATGACAGCTCGCGCCGACGCAGCCGAATCGGCGGTTAGGACTTTGTCGTCGAGACCTTGAAATATCCGTTCGCACAACGTGCGAATCGTTCTGCTGTCGTCAATGACGAGGACTTTTTTCATGCTCAAAACCTTAATACCGTAATATAGCGCGTTATGTTCGCGGGTTTCTAAAAGACCGAAGTCTACACTACGCACCGATCACGACAAAACTGCCATAGATCGCGATCCCATATTGCTACCACAAGCGAGCCATTTGATCAACAACGCCGCGTTCTTTTATCCATCGTCGCCCGCGTTGCAAAGCCATCGATCGAGGAATGCTCGCGGCACGATATCGCCTTCGAATGCCCCATCGGTCGATATCGCAATCTGCGATCGCAAGTCGTCGGGCGATATGCCCAATAAATGCGCCATTTGCGACACGGGCATCGGATCGTCGGTTTCGAACGCCATGCGAATCTCGGCGCGGCGCCAAGCATGCGCCCAAGGGCGATCGCCCATCTTCCTAAAGGAGGGCAACGCCAAAGCGCCGCTTGCAATTCCCGCAAAGAGAAGATCGAGGAGTTGCGACAAATAATCGCGAACGACGAACGGCGGAATCAATTCGCCGCGAGCGTAGCGAAAGAGCGACTTCATTCCGACGACAAAAGCGCTATCGTCATCATAAACGATCGGCGATTCTTCGTAGTTAAACCAAGCATTATCGCGCTTTCGCCGCGCATTTACGACCATCAAAAGGCGACGGCATTCCGATTCCGCCGCAATATCGCTCAAATCCGTCAATTTCATCATCGGCATTCCACGAGCTTCTAGAGTTTAGATAATGGCGACCGACGACGCCAAAATGCGATCATCGAGATCGATATTGGCGCGTGTCGGAGTCAAAAAACTACTTTGCATGGCTTTGTTTTTCGATCGATCGGACAACTTCGTAATTTGCGCCATCGCCCGACGACAAAAACAAATCTGCCGCCAATTTGAGCAAATCGCTGGCCATCGCGCGATCGGCGCTTTGCGCACGTGCGATGAACATTTCGGCCAAGGGTTGTCGCATGTCGAGTGCGCGCCAACCGGCGAGCGCTTGCGCGAAGATATCGCCCGAGAGCGATAGCGATTTTTGGCGCATCCATCGAGCGAGTTCCGCCATCATTTGGAGATATAATCGCTTTTGTTGGGCTGTTCGAGCGTATTGGGCGGCATTTTGCCACGACTTGATCACGGCTTCATCGGTCGATGCATGGAGTGCGATTTCGCGCCACAAAATCGACGCCAAATGCGGATATCCCAATTCGTCGATGCGAGCCGCCGAGGCGAGCATTTCGCTCATGTGCGAATCGCCCGAGGCGTCGCTGCGATCTTGCATTATCTCCAAGGCTTCGTATGCAGCTGTCGTCAACGCCCATTGTGCATTTTGCGCCCGAGCCTCGCAGTATTCATCCCACGCCCCCGAATCGCCACCTGTTTCGGTTGCCGTGCGTTCAAAAGCCATGAGGCAGATTTGCCAATCGTCGATTTCATTCCAAGCCCCGAGCCCCGACTTCGTTTTGCGGCTTCGAAGCAATTTGTGCAATAAGGCATCGTGGGCGTCGCTCCCCGATGCCATGAGCGCGTAGCGAAATGACCTTTGCCACGACGTCGACAACTCGCCAATATGGCGATAGACTGCCTCGTATATCGAAGAAAATTCGTCGCTTCGATGCGTCATCGACATAATCGTCGATTGTGCGGCTAATAATTTGTATTTTAGGCTACCCGACGATTGTTTGGCATAGCCGGCTAGCTCGAATCCGATTTCGAGGGCCCAATCGTCGCGAGCCATGGCGTGATAGGCCTCGGCGAGTGCTGGGGCTAGGGCAGATTTTTCGTCGGGCGTCGAGGCGTTCCAAATACGCTCGCCGATATATGCCGCCGAGGCGTGGTAGCCCAATAATCCGAGGGCGTTCATGGCAATTGCCGTTGCCGCAGGTGTGCCGGCTGGATCGAAGTCGCGCAAAGCGGCGCGCCATGGCAATCGCCCGACGCGCAACCCTTGGTCGTAGGCATCGATTTGGTTGCCATCTTCGAAGACGCGAATTTCGAGCATATCGGTTTCTTGTTGGCTCATATCGCTCAAAGCCGTCGGCGATATGGCCGATTTGTGCCAATCGATGCGGATGCGATCGCGCCCGGGCAATCCGGGTTCTAGAATCGATTCTATGCGCGTTTTGAGCCCGTTGCCATTCGCTCCGTAGATCGATATGCGCACGCCATAGAGGGGCAAATCGGGGGCATCGAGCAGTACGAAGGCGCAGTTTTCGGCATTGTGGCGTTGCGCAGCTTGCGCGCTAGGCCATTGTCCGGCGACGCGCGCCAAGGCGATTTCGTCGCTTCCTAGCGTCGTTTCGACGATCGTCGCAAGCCCCGTGATTTGCGACGCGAGGCGCGTTTCGGCGCGGTTTGTCAAATCGACAATGCCATAGATTTCGCTCCCTTCGACCCAATCGTTCGCGCCGAGCCCGGTGGCGACAGTCGTATCGGATGCCGAAGGCGTCGACAGTGGATAGACGAGCCGTTTGGGCATGGCATGGAGCCTGGGCGTGGCCGATGGATTGGGCTTCGATGCATCTTTTTTCGCATCATTATTAGATCGATTGGGGGCATAGAACTCGACGGCAGGTGTGCTATCGCGCAAAGACGATTGCGCGGCTAGGATTTCAATGCGAGCACCGAACGGTTCTTTCGAAGCGATGCGCCCGACGAGTATGGTGGGTTTGGCGATGCCCTCGGGCCAAGATGCACTGGGCAAAGCTCGAATCCACGTGCCCACGGTGAGCGATTGTGCCGAGTTGCCGACGAGATAGGCACCGCGCGGCACGTAGACGATGCCATCGCGCGTGCGTCCAGCTTCGTCGCGATACCCTCGTGTGCGTTCTACGTTCTGTATGCCGCCGCTTGTGGCACAAGAAACGACGGTAGAAAGCGACAGTATCGCTAAAAATAAGCACAAGATCCGCCATGAGCGAAACTCATGCAATCCCAACTTTTTTTTGCCGAATATCATACGCGGCGACGGCGACCTTCGCACGTCGCAAAACCGCGCGGCACTTGCGTGCATCCCGACGACGTGCACGCCGTCAGTGTCATTTCGGATGTATCGAAATTGTCGACGTCGACGTTGCGCAAGACGACCGATTTGAGCTCGGCAATGCCATCGACGTTGCGGATCGTTCCCTCGGTTATCGTCAGCGATTCAAGCACGCCATCGACGAGGTTTAAATCTTCGAGATCGCACGCCTTAAACTGGCAGTTCGAAAACTCGACGGCTTCGAGGTCTTCGGCATCGCGAATGGCACTCTTTTGCCATACGCAACCATCGAACGAGGCCTCGGCCAAGATGGCGTTGCGAAATTCACATTCGTGGAACGTGCAACCATTGAAATAGGCGCCTTGCAAATCGACGCCATCGAATGTCGTGCCATCGAATAAGCACGCCTCCCATTCCGTGTTTTTGCAATCGACGGAATGAATCCGAAGGGCACCGACTTGGAGCGACTTCAACGACGCCGAATCGAGCGATGCAGATTTGTCTTTTTGAACGAGGGCGTCGAACGTTCCGTTATCGGATGATTCGATCGCTTTGATGATTTCTTTTGAACTCATACTTTCTGAATCCGTTTATTGTGCACGAAAAAATGTGCTCGGTGTTCGTGGAGCGAAGACAAAGCCCGCCTGCGCGGCGCATCATAGCGCACTCTATTGAGAAACGCAAAATGCGACATACAAACTGCCAAAATCTCCATCTTCGTTGATGACGGGCGCATATTCGACGATGCGCGAATCGCGCTTGCATCGAGCGATGACGCCTTCTTTGATAACTGGGGCGCCATCGCTACCGATCCCTTTGCCACATATCACCAAGGCAAATGGCTTTTTGTCGGCAATACAAGCATCGACGAATGAATCGAAGCGCGAAAGCGCTGCATTGAGTGCCAAACCGCGAAGGCGCAACGCGATGACCATGCCATAACGCGCTTCGTAACGTTTGACGTTGTGGATCAATTGTTTTTGGTTTTTCGTCATGCTTTCGACGACGTCGGGTTCTTCGACGACATCGGCGCCTTTTTCGATTTGCGTGACGGCTATCGTCGGTGCGACATACGCCGTGCGCATGCCGCTTTCTTGGACGGCGGGGCGAGCATCGACCGTGACGATTTCTTTTTCGACGAGGGCTTGGGCTTGCTGTTGATATTTGCCCTTATTGCGCACTTTGTGCGCGGGTTTCGTCGGCTTTGTCAATCGTTGGACATTCGAAATCGCCATTTCTTGCGTAAAAATCGCAAATTCTTTTTCTTCGTCGGTAAGCGTGAGATGGGGTTCATCGTCGGTTTTGACGACCTTTTTAGGCGCTTCTTTCGCATTAAACTTTTTGTCGTAGATTTCTGCGCCGTTCATCGATTCCATGCAAGCGGCGAAGATTTCTTCGTCCGAGAGCCCCGATTTATCGCTCAAATCTTCGTCGGTGAAGCGCAGAGAACGCTTTGCCTCGGCCTCTTCGCGTTCTCGCGCGATACGCCGCGCTTGCGCCTCGGCCTCGGCGCGCGCGCGTGCCGCGCGGGCTTCTTCGTCTTCGGATTTGCGCATATCTTGGAGCGTTTTGAGCCCCGAAAAAGCATTCGTCGCAAATCCCTTGCCCATGTCTAACGTCGATTTCTCATTCGATGATTGTTTTTTCTTTGCCATCTTTTCGTTCACATTCGATATTTTAATCGTCTAAAGCTCACTTCTCTTCGCAAAAAAGACTTGGTGATGCCGAGCAGTTCACCGCCGGGGGCGAGATTATGCACGAAGAACGCCGCATTGTGCATTAAAAAAGCGCGGCGTATGCGCACAGCGTAGCGAGCACATAGCCGCGCCAAGAGCCCGTATTGCCAACGGCAATAGGGCGACAAAAGCCCGTATTGCCAACGGCAATAGGGCGACAAAAGCCCGTATTGCCAACGGCAATAGGGCGCCCCCCAAACAGCTTTTTCGCCCGTTTGATGCAGATACAAGGAAGCTAGCCCAAGGGCTTCGGGGGCGTACTCAGGTACGTTCCCGAAGCCCGCGTGGCGACGCTGACGCAGTAGATGCGCAAAGGGGCGACAAAAGCAGAGCCCGTATTGCCAACGGCAATAGGGCGCGCTCCCCTATTCACACGTATGCGACGCCGAGCAAGTCTTTCCGGCGGGGCATCCTTCGGTCTGTCCGAGTTCGTTGATGATGCACTCGACGCACACGTTATAGCGGCAAATGCGCCCCGTGCCGCAATCGGCGTCGATTTCGCACTGATTTTTGCAGCACATGACGCCGCCTTGCTCGTTCGACGTTTTGACGATATCGCGCGCTTCATACCACCCCGAATCATCATTGCCGCAATCCCAGGCGGGCGTGTATACGCGGTGATTGAGTGCGCCGAAGTAGTCGATCGGATGCCCGATGCCGTTGCCATTGCAGTGCCCCGATGTGTTTGAACACGCGACAGTACCGTTGGCTTGCAACGAACAACCACATTCGTTTCTGAGCGCTTGGCACATGTTATGCCCCGACAATTTGAGCGGGTCGCACTTGCTACCCGTGGCGTAACAGCCGAAATTGCCGCACCCAAAGATGTCGTTCATGTTGAGCGGCACGCCGACGGTGTCGGGGTCGCAGTTGAGATTGCCCACCGACGATGTTCGCGTGATGAAGAGATAGGGCTCGTTTTGTGGCATGCCGTCTAAGATGCCGTTGCATCCGTATTCGGAACGCGTGGCGACGTCGCCGCGCCCGAGGCAGACGTGCCAGCCTTTGGCGCACAAATCTTCGACGTTGCAACCCGTGCCGGCTTGGTTTTCGCCGGTGTTGCCCGATTTGCGGTTGCAACTCGGCCCTTCGTTGTGGTGAATGCCTTTCACGTTCCAGGCGCCGCTACACGCGGCGAGGTTGTTGAATTTGAGCAAATCGAGAAAGCCTTCGCGCGTGCCGTCCGAGCAACCGACGATTTCGGGGACGGGTTTGCAGGCGCCATCGCGGCATTCTTCGCCCAAATTGCACGCCTTGCCCTTGTAGTTGGCGCTTTCGGTGGCGTCGGTGCACGTTCCGCGCGCGCCACAACGATAGAAGTTGCTCGAACCGTTCATTTCGCAACCCGTTTTTGGGTTGCCGTCGCAATCGGCATAGCCTGGGGCGCAGGCATCTATTTGACACTTGCCCGCCACGCAACTCGCTGTGGCAACATGGGCGAGCGTTTCGCAGTCGGTCGCATCGACACAACGGCCATCGTGCAATTTGACGCGAGCTTCGCAACCGTTGGCGGCGTCGCCGTCGGCATCGGCATAGCCTAGGGCGCAAACGCCGCAATCGCTCCAGTGCAATGTGCCCAAATCGACGCATGCCCCCGAACAAGCCTTTTCGCCGGCTTCGTCGTTGCAAACGAGTGGTTCGGGCTGTTTTTCGCGTTCGCAACCATTGGCGGCGTCGCCATCGGCATCTTCATAGCCCACGGCGCAAACGCCGCAATCACTCCAATGCATGGCACCCAAATCGACACACGCCCCCCGAACACTCTTTTTTGCCCGTCCCCGTGCATTCCGGATTCTCGCCCGAATTTCCGCCCGGATTCTCGCCGTCGACTTTTGCTTCGCAACCATTGGCGGCATCGCCGTCGGCATCTTCGTAGCCCACAGCACAAACGCCGCAATCGCTCCAATGCATCGCGCTCAAATCGACACACGTTCCCGAGCACTCTTTTTTGCCCGTCCCCGTGCATTCCGGATTCTCGCCCGAATTACCGCCCGGATTCTCGCCGTCGACTTTTGCTTCGCAACCATTCGTTGCGTCGCCGTCGGCATCTTCGTAGCCTT
>ERZ1034719.528-NODE-528-length-22004-cov-6.087886_pt1 | contig 22004 bp, 13 predicted proteins | sample MGYA00520703_ERZ1034719 | MGnify/ENA primary metagenome ERZ1034719 (study PRJEB33766, sample SAMN09781716) | gut metagenome | biome: gut microbiome | host: Homo sapiens | place: Madagascar | study: EMG produced TPA metagenomics assembly of the PRJNA485056 data set...
GCAGCGGTCTCCAAAACCGCGTGCCGAGGGTTCAAGTCCTTCTGCCCCTGCCAAAGCAAAAAGACACTTTCGGGTGTCTTTTTTGTTTTATTCGGATTGAATTGTATGAAACCGAGGCGCGCGGAGCGTGCCGGGGCGAACCGTTGCGCCGCCGCCTGCGGCGGAGGAAGGCGCGGCGGTGAGGTGAAGAAACAAAGAGCAGTGCGAAGCGCTCCAAGCGAGCAATGCGACTATGTTTCTGAGGGGCAACTTCAAGTCCTTCTGCCCCTGCCAAAGCAAAACTCTGAAATCGTTGGTATATAACGGTTTCAGAGCTTTGATTTTAATCTTCGTTATGACGCTATTTTTCCAAATCATCATCTTTGCCGTTGATTATCGTCAACTTTAGATAGCCTTGTGCTCCCCAACGTCCTCAAATCACCCTTAAAAATCCTCATTTGTTTTCGCCGATCTAAGACTATTGTGTGCAAAGACAGTATTTCCGCCTGTGAAAGACGATTACATGACAAATTAAGGCAAAAACAGCCTTTGCACCTGCTCGCTTTTTTATTCACATGGAAAGGCTATATCAAATCCACATTTTAAAGACATTGTCATTCCATAATAAAGTCATACAAAAAGCAATAACCACGGACGGGAACAGACCCGCGCCGTGGTTATCATCATTAGAAGCATTATAGATTAAATTGCATGGTGACAAGTATAAAAGACATTATGCATTTCGCTGTAACTACCGGTCAGGTTAATCCATTGCACTACGCAATCAAAACATTATGAATGATTAACGGTGCAAGGGTGAACAGTAAGGACGTTATGTTATAACGCTAAAATTTTTTGAATCATTAATCCAAAGATCAATACCATAGGAAGCCGAAGAACACATACCAGATGATCCATTGCCAACGGGTAAAGGTAACAGTGACATCACAAAAATATTTAAGTTCCTTACCCGTTGTTTCATTTATATAGGTAACGGTAACACGAGCCGAGCCGCGACCCGTTGCCGTTACAATACCGTCGCTATTAACTTTTGCAACAGACTCGTTTGATGAGTTAATAGCGATTCTGTTGTATCCGAGTTCCTTATGGGTTTGTTGCCAAAAGTTGTTTGTCATTTCATATTCGTATACGTCTTTGTAATTTATAACCGCTTTGTCAGGAAGTGAAATATTTGTAAAATAATCAAGCAGTTTTCCATCGGCCATTCTCATGTCAAGCGCCAGATGGCACATACCAACCTTACTTTCATCATCAGTATATGCTTGAATATATGTCGCCCACACCGAATAAATTTTTCCAGACACAGGGATTACAATTCTAAAGCTAGTAGACTTGTGATAATAGCCATAATTGCTTTCGTCTGAGGCTCCGTGGCCTCGCCAACTATATTCTTTGATATCACAGTCAATCTCATCCAGCAGCTTTTTAACTCGTATATTCAAGTCGTCAATTTCGTTCTTGACTTCTTCGCTGAACATATCGACTATACTGTCTACATCTCTCGCTTTGATAAAAGCTCCGAGAGTTTCGGCAATTTCCTTTTCGCTCGGATAGGTCGTCAGCCACGGAATCTTAATAGCAAACGCAGAACCGAACGGTGCAAGCGTGAACAGTAAAGCCATAATAACGCTTATTAGTTTCTTTGATAAGTTTTTCATATAAACCTCCTTAACATATGGAATTTCCGTATGCTTTTAATTGAGAAGGATAATTTAATCAAAACTCAATACCAGAGGAAGCCGAAGAACACATACCAGATGATCCATTGCCAACGGGTAAACGTGACAGTGACGTCGTATTCATGCGTTCGTTTTTTTCCGGTTTCTTCATTGACGTATGTAAAAGTTACATAAGCGGTTCCACGGCCTGTCGCTGTTATTACGCCGTTTTCGTCAATCTTTGCGACAGAATCATCCGATGATTCAAAAACAACTTTTTTGTATCCGAGAGAGGCATACTGATTATTCCAGTGTGTTGTGCCGGGTAGACATTGATATGTTTCTTTATAGTTAAGTGAAACCTTGACGGGAAGTGAAATGTCATTTAAATAGTCAATCACCCCACCGTTACAGTCAAGCAATGTCAGTCCCAAGGAATGCAAGCCCACTTTTTGGTCATCATCAGTCCATGCCTGAACATATGAAACTATTACAGCATAAGTCATATTAGCTTCTTTGATTTTAAGGTCAAAGCTGCAAGTTTTATGAAAATAGCCATAGTTTCTGTCTACATAATCTCCACGTCCAGAATAGGTATAGTCGTCAATATCGCATTCGATCTGATTTAGCCAGCTTTCAACCTTTTCGGTTAAATCCGGCATTCTTTTTTTGATTTCATCGTTAAACATACCGGCTATTCCGTCAACGTCTCTTGCTTTTAAGAAATTGCCGAGGGTTTCGACAATTTCCTTTTCGCTCGGATAGGTCGTCAGCCACGGGATTTTAATGGCGAATACAGAGCTTAAAGGCGCAAGGGCGAACAGTAAAGCCATAATAACGCTTATTAGTTTCTTCGTTATTTTCATAATTGACCTCCTCATTAATATGTTATTTTGAACTGAAAGCCGTTTTCCGGTTCGTTAATATGGGTACAGTTTTCTGTGCATTTAAGCGGATAATACTTGCAAGGCCAAGAGCAATTGCTGTCACCGAGCGGGCAGACGCAGGTGCAGAATTCCGGTCTTTTGCCGCCGTGCCATGAGAATCGGTATGCAAAATATTGAGAAGGATAATTTAATCAAAACTCAATACCAGAGGAAGCCGAAGAATAAGTACCAGATGATCCACTGCCAGCGGGTAAAGGTAACGGTGACATCATAAAGGTACTCAAGCTCTTTACCGGTTGTCTCATTGATATAGGTGACGGTAACACGAGCCGAGCCGCGACCCGTCGCCGTTACAATGCCGTCGCTATCAACTTTTGCAACCGATTCGTCGGAAGAGGTTATGACGAGCTTGTTATACCCGATCTGTGAGTGTATGTCTCGCCACGAGTACTTTGTCACACTGCACTGGAATGTATCCTTATAATTGAGTGTCGCCTTACCCGGAAGTTGGATATTAGTAAAATAATCAATCAAAGATCCATCCGGAGTCCTCAAATCGAGTGCCAAATGATGCAAACCTACTCGACTTTCATCGTTGGTATACGCTTGAACATATGTTGCAAGTATTGAATATACTTTCCCATCTGCTGGAATATCAATTATGATACTTGTTGTTTTGAGATAGTGTCCATTACTTCTATCAACTGTATCACCGTGACCGCGCCAACTATATTCTTTGATATCACAGTCAATCTCATCAAGAAGTTTTTTAACTTGCTTATCTAGGTCTGCTAATTCACCTTTAATTCTTTGGCTAAACATATCGACTATACTGTCTACATCTCTCGCTTTGATAAAAGCTCCGAGAGTTTCGGCGATCTCCTTTTCGCTCGGATAGGTCGTCAACCACGGAATCTTAATAGCAAACGCAGAACCGAACGGTGCAAACGTGAACAGTAAAGCCATAATAACGCTTATTAGTTTCTTCGTTATTTTCATAATTGACCTCCTCATTAATATGTTATTTTGAACTGGAAGCCGTTTTCCGGTTCGTTAATATGGGTACAGTTGTCGGTACACTTTACAGAATAGTAGCTGCAAGGCCATGAACAATTGTTGTCTCCGAGCGGGCAGACGCAGGTGCAGGATTCAGGCTTCTTTCCGCAAACATGGGCTGAGTGGCCTATTGGCCGTACCTTTGTAGCTGTTGCCAACTCTCCAACGTATGACCAATCTGAAACGACTTCATTTCCATTTTCATCAACAATAATATGTGGTTTATTATATTCATCCCGAAACGCCTTCATCAGCGGATAATAATTATCGCCGGTAAAACGCACAGTCAGCTCGACATCAAGGCGATTGATATCCGGCAGCTGAACGGAGGGCGTGAACGAGGTGACCCACCAATTGGTCTGGTGGAAGTCGTTCAGAGTCATTTTGACCGTCGGCAGGGCGGAGGTGCTCTGATAGAAGGTATAATCTATCTTCATCCGGGTATGCACCGTGAGCTGCGGGTCGATCTCATAGAAGTTAGCGCTTGCGTTGCTCGCGACATCGGTTGAATAAATACCTATCTCAGCGCCTGCACCGAGATTCCAATAATCCGCTTTCCAGCACCAGATGACATAGTAGACAGGGGATGAGTTTCCGTTGCCGGAGGTGTCAAATTTCAGCATCAGCCTTTTGATCGGGCCGCCGAGACTGAAGAAATAGTCATACCACCAGGAGTAGCCGACCTCCTGCTGCCACATATACTTGCCCTCAACCGTTGTGTAATTCTCAAACGGGAAGAGGCCGAAGCGATTCCACGAATATTTTGAGCTTTCAAACCCTAAGAAGTACGCAGCCCATACGGCTCCGCGGCGCATATCGACCGGCATAATGTGCCGCGCTCCTGATAGTACCCCGTGGGTCCTATCGCCGCCGAAGATCGGCAGCGCAGCCTTTGACATATTACTGAGCGCCGGAATGCCGTAATTCTGCATAAAGTCTGTTTGAGCGAAATCATCTTTCGCCGCAGGGTTGTCTTTGCTTAAATAGTTCTTAACCGCCGGCAGCACAACTCGGTTAGCGCCCAAGAAGAACAGACCTGTCGCGGGCCAGAGAGCAATGGAAATGACCTTGCTGGTTTTTCTGACACCGTCCGCGATCTGATCCGCCTTATTCCCGCTTGCCGCCGTGCCCTGAGAATCGGTATGCATAATGGGGTTATTATCGCAATATGCATACATATTGCTGCCGGAAACAAGGTCCCCGGCTATAAACAGCGAATCCGGGCTTATGAACCTGCCCCATTCGGGGTTATAATAGCGAGAACCCACATAATACAATCCGCTCTCTTTATCATAATAATATCCGCGATATCGGAACGGATTGAGATGAGCGACCCAGCCCTCAATGTCAAGCAGGTTGCCGTAGGGGTCATACAGATACTCGCCCTTAACGCGGCCGGTTGAATCGACTATGGCAATTACATCTCCGCAGACGTTTTTGACAAAATAGAAATAGTCTCCTCCGTAGTAAAGACCTATAGGCTCGCCATCGGCGTCATATGCGTAGCGGATCTCAGGGTCGAAACCGGTTTTTTCGCTGATAAGCAAGCCGTTTGCATATACATAGTCCGTGGGGAAATGCCTGTTATCGCTCGGGCTGCAAACCTTCTTTATCCTGTTACCGTTGGCGTCATACTGATAAGTGTATGTGTATGATCCGTCCGCAGAGTAGCTTGCAAGCTGCGTGCCGTTACGCCATGTAAAGGCTTCGGCTCCATAGGAAAGCGGGTTGCCCGAGGCGTCGTATGTTATTGATTTGCCGTCAAAAGCCGTCAGCTGATCCGGCCATGACGCATTGCCGTAAGTGTATGTATGCACTGTTTCGCCATTGAGTTTAACAGACATTATATTGCCGCTGCTATTATAATTATACACGATTTCATCCATTGTGTCAAATGATAGCAGCTTATTTTTTTGCTCGGCTTTTATAAGTCTGTCCAGGCCGTCGTATTCATACTCAGCCGAGAGGAAATCATAATTTGGGTCAATAACGCCGGTGATATTGCCGTTAGCGTCTCTTGTGTAAGAAAGCTGATAAAGCGATTGGCCGTCGGTATTGGATATCATATAGCCCGAAACATCTGCGCCGGTATACTCGACTTCGGTTATCGTCTTTCCGTTTGAGAATCCGGTAACCCTGCCCAGCTCATCATAATTGTAGTGCAGCAAGGCGTTATTAAATGTCGGTATCTCAATATCCTCCGGGTTCCCCTTGGAATTATACCGATATTTGCTGTTGTAAAGCGTATCGGCATTTTTTGAGAATGTGAATTCAGTCATCATGCCTGAGCGGTCATAACGGTAAACCGCATCCGAACCGTCGCTGCCCGTAATTCTGTGAGGCAGATCATAGAACGCATACTGATAACGATATGAAACATCCGTTATCAGATCCTTTGACGTCATCACTCTGTCTTTGACATCATAAGAATATTCGGCGGTCTGAGTATCGCCCCACTTCTCCGAAACAAGCCTCATGCGGCTGTCAAACGTCGGCGTATATACCGCACCGTTGCCGTATGTCTGACTTGTCAGCAACCCACGATCATTATATGAAAGCTGAGAGAGCGTGTTTGCACCGACCTTAGTCTGAGTGACATTATTATTGCCGTCATAGCTGTAAGAATATGTCGTGCCTCCGCGAACCACCGAGCTGACATTACCATCCTGATACGACAGTGCGGTAACTGCATTCTCGCTGACGCTGACCGTGCCGGACGCAGAGATCATTTCATCCGTATTCGGGTCATAAGCGAATGTTTTTACATTGCCGTTTGCATCAACGATCTTAGTCAACAGGCCTTTGAGGATCGGAGCGGTAACTTCGGTGTTATTATCATAGAAGAACTGCGTTACTCCGCCGGAATAATCTGTGTAGGTCGCCAGATAGTTCCCGCCGGGATAGTAGCTGAACTGCTCCGTGTATGTCTCCTCACCGGAGCCTGAGACCGTCTTTGATATCGGCAACCCGCCGGCATATGTTGTTGTGATGCTTGTGCCGTCGTTGTTGACTGTTTCGGTCTGATTGCCGTTTACGTCATAGGTGTTCTCCGCAACAGTTTCTTCAATTCCGCTGACCGTTCTGGAAACCAAAGAAACATTGTTGTTTTCATATGAGTATTCATATGCGGTGCCCTCATCGTTATATTTGTCGCTCACGAGGCCGATGTCGTTATATCCATAATGCTCACCGAACCCGTCAACATAGATGAAAGCATTTTTAAGCGCCATTTCGTTTATATTCTTTTCGTATACAAACGAATATACAATATGGTGACATGGATTCTTCAGCTTATAGCAGCGTGCTACGGTTTGCATGCCTCCATCCACTAAAGGATCGAACGGAATATACAGCGTCTCGTCGACCGTATCGCTGTCTTTATAGAGCACGGCACGGATGCCGAATGTGTTTACGCCGTCGAAGTTGCTGCTCATCGCTCTCGCCGCAGCAGTGCCGCCTATAATAACTGTTTCTCCCGCTTCGGCATTAACGCTTACACTTTGCGTAAGGACACAGTCGCTAATCATATCGCCGTTCATCAAAATGGTGTTTGAATTACTATTGTAATTACGCGTAACCCCATATCCGAACTCGCTCCAGCGTAATGCACCGGCTCCAACGCTATGACTGGTTGAATCACTATAATTCATAAAATCAGCGTTCTCAACAAGATTGTAAGTTGTCGTGCCTTCTCCGTTCTCAAGCGCAACATTATCTACATATGCGACGAACCCTTCTCCTGAATCGGTTATGGAAAACTCCAAGTACTCGCTATGGTTTTCTCTTTTAACCGTTACCGGAACAGAAATGCGTTCCCACCCCTCCGTACTTTGGATCGAAAGCAAGCGTTCATTCGAAAAGGATACATTTAAATATGAGTCTTGCTTTCTTTCGGGGATGTATATATCCGCAGACAGTATATACGTTTTTCCAAAAATCAGGCCGTTTATATCTTGCTCAATACTCCAATGTCCGTTGGCAAGGCAGGCGGATTTAAAGCCTGCGGAATAAATCTCGTCGCTGATAACTCCGTCCGCCCCGGTCCATCCGGATACGCCGTATTCAAAGCCGCTGTTCCACACAAAATTTGTTGCAATTGACTGCATTTCGGATACCGTCAAGACATCATTAAAGGTATTGATATTTTCTGCGGAAACAGACGAGCCGTAACTCGTGAAAAATGACCTGTCATCCTGATCGGTCACGCTCACTGCTCTGCCGTAAGCATCGAACACAAAGTTAACATAGTCACCGTCTTTATTTGTAACCTGTGTACTGCCCGATGAAGTCCAATCCTCCACGATCGGCGCATATACAAAATACAGGCAATCGGTTTCTGCCCCGGATTTATTATGTTTATAGAAACGCTCTGTACGCTTGCCGCAGCCGTGCGATTGATAATATGTTAACGCAACCGAACTTCCGTCAACGGCAGTCACTTTTTTTAGATAGCAATCAGAGAAATATTCAAGCACGGTAGTTTTACCGCCGGGATAGGTTATTCGGGTCAATTTAGAATTGCTGCCGGAGCCGGTATAAGCATATGTTACAGCCCTGCCAGAGGGATCGGTTATGGAAGTCAACAGATTCCCGGAATAATTCAATATAACCGCTCGATTTGCCGGATCCGTTACTTTGGTAATTCTTCCGTCTGTGATTTCAATCGTTTGGATGTTGTGGTTTCTATCTTCTATTTTATACAACTGGCCTGAGGAATTATAATGCTTTTTGTTCCCCTGCGAGTCAGTCAATATGTATGAAGAGCCACTTTGAGTTACAACGGCGGTCTCATCATATTCCTGAGCCACAAATTCACTATTCGCAGCAGAATTCGTGTGTATGTTAAATAAATGCACCGTGCCGTCGCTGTCATAAAGCTTATAACGATAACCCTTGCCGTAAAGAGAATCAGAAGCAGAAATCGGAAGCAGCAGCTCCTGAATGTTTAAGTGATAGTTACCGCCCAGGTTCATATTAGGATATACTGAGTTAAAAGTCGAGCTTCCTTCGCTGTTATATATGTGTGACACCGATATAGGCAGTCGATTGCCTGTCATAGCAATATCGGAGTGTAGATAAGTAACTCCGCCGCTATAGTTATTTATGCTGACCTCTCCTGACCGCCCGAGATCTGCCGTTTGATAAGACCAGTAGTCTTCGAGGCCCACATTGTGATTATAGTTAACGATCAATGACGGCCTGCCGCTCGATGCTTGAGCGGAGCAAAAATAGGTAGCATGTGCAAGCTCCTCAAAGTTGTAGGCAAACATTATCCCGTTATTATTACCGTTTTCATACCATCCTCTGACAACCCGAGTCAGATTGAACAGATAATTATACCCTTCGGTTTCATTCGGAACAACACAGTCGACTATGCTATACTTATCTCTTGTATATCCATCGAGGTCTTTATTAACGATTTGGTTTCTCCATGTTATTTTGTCGGCATCCCAACTGCCCTTTCCTGTCAGATCATAAACGCAAAACCTGGATTGATCCTGCACAACACCCGAACTCTGCCAAATAGACAGTGTCGCATTAGACACAACGCTCCCAGCCGGCAGCAAAGGCAGGTCAAACTTCATATATGCTCTGAAATGGAACAGCAAGCCGCCCGAGCCGGCTCTCAATATTCCTTTGTCGGAATAATTCAACAGCGGTGCCGCCGAACTCACATATGTATCCTTAAACGATGATGATCCCAACACTACGGTCGGGTCAATTGTAATCGGAAAAACTCTCTCCTCATCGTTTATCCACTCTTCATCTGCAACAAGAAACAGCATCGAATCGTAAAGAAACATTTCAACATCTTCGCTTATTTCATCAGCGGCATCGTACATATACGGAGCTGCCAGTTTGAATACCGGTGTCTCTTCATTGTCGCCGAAGAAAGAAATCGACCCATCATCATTCGAAACCGGATTCAAGCCGTCGTACATCAATGAAAACGCATAAATATACTTGTCCTTTTGTGATTGGACAATAATGCTTTCCTTGATTCTGTCAGATGATACGGTATACTCTAAATTGTCACCGTTAAACAAATCAGAATAGCTGATCGTGGAATCGTGTGTATCCGCATTCACCGTTCTCGCATTTGCTTCTTCTGCCGACAACGGTGTTGAAGCGCTTAGGCTGTTAAATGCGTTGCTTTCTTCTTCGCGGACAACACCTTGAATATCGGCAATGCTGTCCTCCGACGGTAGTGCCGACAATATGTCATTTGCATTAATAGAGCTGTTTGCATTAGGATTTTCGCCTATCGGTACTTCCGGGGAAGCGATAATTCCCGGTTGCATATCTTCGATTGAGCGATCCGTCATGATTCCAAGCTCAATTTTATATCCGTCTTTCTCAACAAGCATTGTCTGCCCGTCGGAAAATGTTAGCGGGATCTGAATATTGTTCCCTGAAGCCGTCGGTGAATATACAGCATTTCCGCTTTCATCGGATTTCATAACGAGACTGTTATCGACATCCTGCCAATTTCCGAAGCTGTCTTTGTAATGGACGGGTGCAGCATACAGTACGGCAGAATAGGAGCCGTCTTTATGCCGAAAGTGCTTTTCGTTTTCTTTCCTGAGACTTTTATCTTCGCCTGTTATTAATGTTGTCTCAGCGTCAATATAATCTTTCCCGTAAATTTCTTTTCCGATTTTTTCTTCGTTTTGTTCTGCCGAATTTGAACTCTGAATTGCCATAATACGCGGAGGAAGTACGCCAACTAATAGAGCAAAAACAAGTATAACCGACATTATTTTCACTTTGGAAGTCATTTGCTTTCTCCTTTCGTTTCAGTTGAACACCACGGTAATCACTTTTACGCATAAGTTTTTTTCGGTCGAGATTGGGTATTCCCTTTTCTTCTATATCACCCACTTCCATTAATGCTTCTATAACATACAACGCAGCAAACACGAAAAATTGTACAGAATTTTATATTTTAATGTACTTTTTTGATCTTCTTTTTTATCGAGGTCAAAGGGCTTTGTTTTCCTGAGAAATCAAGGATTCTGCGTAAATTCTTTCATGTTCGCCAAAGAGTCAAAAGCAGTTGCTTTATCTGTGAAAAATCTTTAAAGATGTTTATCCTGCCGAGTTGTCATATACGACGACATGTTGTCATTACAGGTTATGACAATTACTTTCGGGGGGGCAAATCTTCTTGCATCGCTCAAGAGTTTAATGTAAAATGAGCTTGGGTGATTTTATGTTCAGCAAAGACAGCCTTGACGGCATTTTGTCCGTTGTTGTTTAGCAGGCAAAAGCAGAATTTGGATCAAAGCTGAATTCAGTTATACTTTTTGGCTCCTACGCAAGAAGCGACTACGATGACGAATCCGATATAGATATAATGATTTTGGCGGACATTGATCACGGCGATGTCAACTTATATACTTATCTGCTCAGGGACAGAATATATAGACTTGAAATCGAAAGCGTCTGCGCCTTGTCACTGTGTACGGTCCAATATGCAACCTATGATCGGTTTAAGGATTCTCTTCTTTTCTATCGTAATGTCGCCAATGAAGGCGTCGTTTTGTATCGTCAAACAATGTTGGAATAACAAAAAAGGTTCTGCCCCCTTAAGAATGGCAAATTGGCAGTGCCTGAGATTTCGCTTTAAGCTTGATTATTAATGAATTCTTATGCACTATTCAAACAGAAATTTTTGTTATATTTGACAAACTCAATTCTTGAGATTTGTGCAGATTGTATGCTGCTTTTAAGCAATATGTGCCCCTGATATGCCCCCGAAATCAGCGAAAATGTTGATAAATAAGGGAAGGAATGCGGTCTCCAAAACCGCGTGCCGGGGCGAACCGTTGCGCCGCCGCCTGCGGCGGAGGAAGGCGCGGTGGTGAGGTGAAGAAACAAGGAGCAGTGCGAAGCGCTCCAAGCGAGCAATGCGACTATGTTTCTGAGGGGCAACTTCAAGTCCTTCTGCCCCTGCCAAAGCAAAAAGACACCTTCGGGTGTCTTTTTTGTTTTATTCGGATTGAATTGTATGAAACCGAGGCGCGCGGAGCGTGCCGGGGCGAACCGTTGCGCCGCCGCCTGCGGCGGAGGAAGGCGCGGCGGTGAGGTGAAGAAACAAAGAGCAGTGCGAAGCGCTCCAAGCGAGCAATGCGACTATGTTTCTGAGGGGCAACTTCAAGTCCTTCTGCCCCTGCCAAAGCAAAACTCTGAAATCGTTGGTATATAACGGTTTCAGAGCTTTGATTTTAATCTTCGTTATGACGCTATTTTTCCAAATCATCATCTTTGCCGTTGATTATCGTCAACTTTAGATAGCCTTGTGCTCCCCAACGTCCTCAAATCACCCTTAAAAATCCTCATTTGTTTTCGCCGATCTAAGACTATTGTGTGCAAAGACAGTATTTCCGCCTGTGAAAGACGATTACATGACAAATTAAGGCAAAAACAGCCTTTGCACCTGCTCGCTTTTATTTTATTCACATCGTCTTATTTGCGATACACTCTTATGAATTGCGCCCGTTCTGTTGTAAACTACGAACCTACATTTGCAGAATATTACGCAAAGAAACGTGCCGAAGGCAAGTCATACCGTGTTGTGCTTTCCCATACTGCCAAGAAACTCATCCGGGTTATTTTTACCATTCAAACTAAAAATCTTGTTTACAATCCTGATTCTATGAGATGATTCTAACTGATGTTTTTTAAGTCCTTGAAACATAGGGCTTGTTTAAGTGCGCCTTTTTTCAGTTCTCTAAAATCTTAAAAAAACACTTGACTTTTAATAGTTAGTCACCTCATTTAATCACCGATAGTCTGAATAGCACTATCGGCAATTTTTCCAACAAACGATTCTTTGGCTGAGGCAACGGTTCCCCATTGCCCCGCTTGCAAATCATTTTACATAGTACACGTTTTTACTGCGTTCGTGGTAATCGCAGTCAATATCAAATTTTTTGACTCTGTATATATACACATACGGCGAGGGGTCATATTGCAGCTCGACTATGCCGACAAACTGCTTCGGGATGAAAAGAAATCTGCGATTTTTGGTTTGCGAGAGGCTGTATTTAATGCTCCTCAGCTCGTGCCCGCAGGTCACGATATATGTGTAATGCGAAAAATCCAAGCTCAGATCGCTCGCATCTGCGCCGTATTCGGTCAGCTTCTCGGGGGCGAAAAAGCCGTTGTGTTTCTCATCTCTCAGCGAGAACCACGCAGGCTCGGAATCCGGGATATCCTTGACCGCTATCCGCTCCACAGGCTCAAACGGCAGGTCAAATTTCGCATTATACACAGCCGCCGAGAGGACAGCCAACAGCGCGACGGACAGAACCGCAAGGGTGACTTTGATTGATTTTTTCATGGTAATGCCTCCTTAAGAATTGTGATTTTTGATGCGTCGGGCGTCGGTTTTTGCGATTTCCATTTTTGATATTACTTATTTGTAGGTGCCGAAACAATTATAACACATAAAGTATCGTTTGCACAAGTATTAAATCATGCGTGAACGGCGGAATGCGGTTGGGTCGGTCGGTATGGCTGCGCTGCCGACCTGCGGACAAATTCGGCGGAGTGCGATATTTACTCTTGACTTTGTCGGGGAAAGGTGATAGAATAGGCGTGACAAAAAATCTTTAAGCAAGGTGCTGTGACGCCGGCAAGATTGTGATAGATGACCGGTTACCGGTCTGTTTTCTTGCGTTCACGGCCTGCTTTTTAAAGCGGGTCTTTTTTTGTGGGTGCGGTCTATGCAATTCCGGCGCATAATTAAGGAGCAGATCATGATATTTAAGAACGCTGCGGTCTATAATAACGGCAAATTCAGGCAGATGGATTTGACTTTGAACGTCGGCAATGCCGGCGTTGGTTCAAATTTCAACAATGCTTATGTTTTTCCGGCTTTCTGTGATGTGCATGTGCATTTCAGAGAGCCGGGATTTTTTTATAAAGAAACGATCAAAAGCGGCTCGCTTGCGGCGGCGCACGGGGGATATACCGATGTCTGCACCATGCCGAATCTGAATCCCGTGCCCGACAACGTAGAAAATATAAAGAAGCAGATAGATATAATCGAGCGGGATTCGGTGATACGCATTCACCCGTATGCGGCGATAACCGTCGGCGAGCGGGGCGAGGAGCTGACCGATATGGCGAGCCTTGCGCCGTATTGCATAGCCTTCTCGGATGACGGCAGGGGAGTGCAGAGCGAAGAGCTTATGCGCCGCGCGATGACCGAAGCGAAGCGCATAGGCAAGGTGATCGCCGCCCACTGCGAGGATGATTCGCTGCTGCGGGGCGGATACATCCACGGCGGGGAGTATGCGCGTCTGCACGGCCACAGGGGCATATGCTCCGAGAGCGAGTGGCGGCCGATAGAGCGCGATCTGCGACTCGCGAAGGAAACAGGCTGCAAGTATCATGTGTGCCATGTTTCATGCAAAGAGAGCGTGGAGCTGATACGCCGAGCCAAGGCGGACGGAGTTGACGTGACGTGCGAGACAGCGCCGCATTACCTCGTTTTCAGCGACAACGATCTTGAGGAGAGCGGCAGATTCAAGATGAATCCGCCGATAAGGAGCGAGGAGGACAGACTTGCGCTCATACAGGGGCTGCGGGACGGCACGATAGACATGATAGCGACCGACCATGCGCCGCACAGCAAGGAGGAGAAGTCAAGGGGGCTTGAGAGGAGCCTGATGGGCGTTGTGGGGCTTGAAACGGCGTTCCCCGTGCTCTATACAAGGCTCGTGAAGCCCGGCTTGATAACGCTTGAGCGGCTGACGGAGCTTATGGCGATAAACCCGAGGCGGCGGTTCGGCCTGCCGCCGACAGAGGATATCTGCGTTTACGATTTAGGCGAGGAATTTACGATAGACCCGAATGATTTCATGAGCATGGGCAGGAGCACTCCCTTCGAGGGAATGAAAGTGTTCGGCAAAAATCTTATTACGGTATGCGGAGGTAAAGCAGTATGGAATTCACAAGAAAATTAGTGCTTGAGGACGGCGCCGAGTATTACGGTACGGGGTTCGGCTACGGCGGGGACGCGGTGTGCGAGATAGTGTTCAACACCTCGATGGTGGGCTATCAGGAGATTATCTCCGACCCATCATACACCTATCAGGCGGTGGTCATGACCTACCCGCTCATCGGCAATTACGGCATCGCCGACGAGGATTACGAGACCAAGATACCGACCATCGGCGGCCTTATAGTCAGGGAATACAACGACCTGCCGTCAAACTTCCGCTACACAAAGACCCTTTCGGAGGTCATGGAGGAATACAAAATTCCCGGCCTTGCGGGCGTTGATACCCGCAAGCTCACACGCAGTATCCGCGATATCGGCTCACGCTGCGGAGTGATAACGGACGCCGACACTCCGACGGATAAAGCAATCGAAATGATAAAGAATTCGCCCTTGCCGCACGACGCCGTGGCAAAGGTGAGCTGCAAAAAGCGCTGGTATTCGAGGACGGCGAACGCAAAATATAACGTGGTGGCGATAGACTGCGGGATCAAGCTCAATATTATCCGCTCGCTGAATGCGAGGGGCTGCAATGTGACCGTGATGCCGTATAACACCTCCGCCGCCGAGGTCGAGAAGATGAAGCCTGACGGCATATTCCTCTCAAACGGCCCGGGCGACCCCGAGGACGTCATACCCGTTATCGACCTTGTGAAAAAGCTCAGAGGCAAATACCCGATATTCGGCATCTGCCTCGGTCATCAGATGATAAGCCTCGCCTGCGGGGCGGAGACCTACAAGCTGAAATTCGGTCACAGGGGCGGCAATCATCCGGTCAAAAATCTTGAAACGGGCAAGATAGAGATAACCTCGCAGAATCACAGCTATGCGGTGAATGAAAAGAGCCTTGAGAATACGGGGCTTAAAGTGACGCACATCAATATCCTCGATAACACGGTCGAGGGGATAAGGGATGAGCGGTCAAAGATGTTCAGCGTGCAGTATCACCCCGAGAGCGCGCCGGGGCCGCAGGACAGCGCCTATTTGTTTGATAAATTCATAGCGCTCATGGGAGGTAACGAAGATGCCTAAGAGAACGGATATAAAGAAAATACTCGTCATCGGCTCCGGCCCGATAGTGATAGGTCAGGCGGCGGAGTTCGACTATGCCGGCACTCAGGCTTGCCTTGCCCTTAAGGAGGAGGGCTATGAGGTGGTGCTCTGCAACTCCAACCCCGCAACGATAATGACCGACACCTCCGTTGCCGACAAGGTCTATATGGAGCCGCTGAATCTCGAATATCTTGCAAAGATCATCCGCTACGAGCGACCCGACGCGATAGTGCCGGGCATAGGCGGTCAAACGGGGCTAAATCTTGCAATGCAGCTTGAGAAAAAAGGCGTGCTGCGTGAATGCGGTGCGGAGCTTCTCGGCACGAGCAGCAGGAGCATCGAGCGAGCCGAGGACAGAGAGCTCTTTAAGGAGCTTTGTGAGGAGATAGGCGAGCCTGTCCTGCAGTCGGTCATTGCCGAGAGCGTTGAGGAGGGGCTTAAAGCCGCGGAGGATATAGGCTACCCGGTAGTCTTGCGACCTGCCTTCACACTCGGCGGCACGGGCGGCGGCTTTGCCGACGGCAGAGAGGAATGCGCCGAGATATTGCGCGGTGCGCTTGAGCTTTCACCCGTTCATCAGGTGCTGGTCGAGAAGAGCATAAAGGGCTACAAAGAGATAGAATACGAGGTCATGCGTGACGCAAACGACACCGCGATCACCATATGCAATATGGAGAACGTCGACCCCGTCGGCATCCACACGGGCGATTCGATAGTCGTCTGCCCCTCGCAGACCTTAACCAATAAAGAATATCATATGCTGCGCGACAGCGCGCTCAAGATAATACGGGCGCTCAAGATCGAGGGCGGCTGCAACGTGCAGTTTGCTCTTGACCCGCTTTCGTTCAAATATTATCTGATCGAGGTCAACCCCAGGGTCTCCCGCTCCTCCGCCCTTGCCAGCAAGGCGAGCGGCTACCCGATAGCGAGGGTGTCGGCAAAGATATCGGTAGGTATGCACCTTGACGAGATAATGATAGCAAATACCCCTGCCTCGTTCGAGCCTGCGCTCGACTATGTCGTTACCAAGATGCCGCGCTTTCCGTTCGACAAATTCTCATCAGCCAATAATAAGCTCTCCACTCAGATGAAAGCCACGGGCGAGGTGATGAGCGTCGGCAGGACGGTGGAGGAGAGCCTGCTCAAGGCGGCCCGCTCGCTCGAGATAGGCGTCGATCACCTCTATATGAAGAAATTCGACGGCTTCACCGAGGATGAGATGCTCGCCTACATTAAGGACGGCACGGACGACCGCATCTATGCGATAGCGGAGCTGCTGCGTCGAGGCACGGATGTGGGCATGATATGCAACGCAACAAAGATAGATATGCTCTTCCTTGAGAAGATAAGCAATATTGTCAGGGCGGAGGATAAGCTGAAGGAGCATATCGGCGATATCGACACGCTCTATGCGGCGAAGCGCCTCGGCTTCTCCGACGAATATATCGGCAGGCTCTGGGATATGACAGGCGAGGAGATATTCAGGATCCGAGAGAAACACAATATGTTCCCCGTCTATAAGATGATAGACACCTGCGCCTCGGAATTCGAGAGCTATATCCCGTATTTTTACTCGACCTATGAGCTGGAGAATGAGTCCGAAGTGTCGGATAAAGAGAAGATAATCGTCTTAGGCTCGGGCCCCATCAGGATAGGGCAGGGCGTTGAATTCGATTATTCCACCGTCCACGCCGTCTCAACGATTAAGCAGTCGGGCTATGAGGCAATAATAATCAATAATAACCCCGAGACCGTCTCGACGGATTACACCTGCTCCGACAAGCTGTATTTCGAGCCGCTTTGCACCGAGGACGTGATGAATATAATCCACCTTGAGAAGCCGATAGGCGTCATAGCGTCGCTCGGCGGTCAGACGGCTATCAATCTGGCGGAGAGCCTCAGAGACAGGGGAGTGAAGATAATCGGCACCGATTGTGACGCAATTGACCGAGCCGAGAACCGCGACCTGTTTGAGAAGGTGCTCCGTGAGCTAGATATCCCGCAGCCCAAGGGCAGGGCGGTGACAAAGATAGAGGACGGCGTTGCCGCCGCAGCCGAGATAGGCTACCCCGTGCTCGTGCGCCCGTCCTTCGTCCTCGGCGGCAGGGCGATGCAGATAGTTGCCGATGAGCCCCAGCTGCGCCGTTACCTGCGCACCGCCGTTGAGATAGACGAGGATAAGCCTGTGCTGGTCGATAAATATATCTCGGGCAAGGAGCTGGAGGTGGACGCCATCTGCGACGGCACCGACGTCTTTGTGCCGGGCATAATGGAGCTTGTCGAGCGTACGGGCATCCACAGCGGCGATTCGATAAGCGTTTACCCCACGTTCAGCATAAGCGCTAAGGTCAAGGAGACAATACTTGACTACACCAAGCGCCTCGGCCTCGGCATAGGCATAGTGGGGCTTTACAATATTCAGTTCATCGTTGATAAGAATGAAAATGTCTATATAATCGAGGTCAACCCACGCTCGTCAAGAACTGTGCCGTTCCTCTCAAAGGCGACGGGCTACAGCCTTGCGGATATAGCAACGCGCGTTATTCTTGGCAAGAGCCTCAGGGAGCAGGGCTTTGAGCGCATTTACCCCGAGGAGAAGAAACGCTGGTATGTCAAAGCGCCCGCATTCTCATTCTCAAAGCTCAGAGGGCTTGACGCTTATCTCTCGCCCGAGATGAAGTCCACGGGCGAAGCGATAGGCTACGATGATAAGCTGACCCGCGCGCTCTATAAGGCGCTGAAGGCGAGCGGTATGAACGTGATGAACTACGGCACGGTGCTCGCGACCATCGCCGATAAGGATAAGGACGAGGCGCTGCCGCTCATCCGCCGCTTCTACAATATGGGCTTCAATATCCAGGCCACCGAGGGCACGGCGCTCTTCCTCAAGCAAAACGGGATACGCACCCACAAGGTCGGCAAGCTGAGCGACGGCAGCAAGGAGATAACCGACGCCATCAGGCAGGGCTACGTCACCTATGTCATCAACACAAGGGATATGAATTCCTCCGACGTGCTCTCCGACGGCCACGAGATCCGCCGCTGCGCCGTCGAGAATAACGTCACGATGTTCACCTCGCTCGACACCGTCAAGGTGCTGCTCGACGTGCTCGAGGAGACAACGCTCGGCATTTCTACCATAGACGCATGAAAGGAGTAGCTATGAAACAGGATTTTTATGAGATCGTATCGAATGAGCGGATAGCCCCGTCGGTCTACAAAATGGTGCTTTCGGGCGATACTTCGCCCATAACCGCGCCGGGGCAGTTCGTCAATATCAAGATACCGGAGCTTTATCTGCGCCGCCCTATCTCGATCTGCGATTGGGATGACAAGACCCTCACGCTCATATATAAAACCGTCGGCGAGGGCACCGAAGCACTCAGCCGCATGAAGCCCGGCGGCAGGCTCGACCTGCTCATAGCTCTCGGCAACGGCTACGATACGGAGCCGTCGGGCGATACGCCCCTGCTTGTCGGCGGCGGTGTGGGCATACCTCCGCTTTTCGGCCTCTGCAAGGCGCTGATAGCCGAGGGCAAGACCGTCAACGTGATCCTGGGCTTCAATACGGCGGGCGAGATATTCCTTGAGAAAGAATTCAGGGCTTTGGGCGCGAATGTCGCCGTCACCACGGCGGACGGCTCATACGGGCTGAAAGGCTTCGTTGACGCGGCGATGAAATACGCCGAATACACCTATTTTTATACCTGCGGGCCAAAGCCGATGTTCAGGGCGGTCAACGCCGTCGCCAAGACGAGCGGTCAATTCAGCTTTGAGGAGCGTATGGGCTGCGGCACGGGCGCCTGCATGGGCTGCACCTGCAAGACCAAGAGCGGCCCCAAGCGTATCTGCACCGAGGGTCCCGTACTTTTAAGGGAGGAGATAGAATGGTAGACACATCTGTCAGCCTTTGCGGCATAAAGCTCGATAACCCGATAATCCCCGCCAGCGGCACATTTGGCTTCGGCTATGAATTCACAAGATTTTACGATATCAATATTTTAGGCTCGATCTCGCTCAAGGGCACCACCGCCGAGCCGCGCTTCGGCAACCCCACCCCGAGGATAGCTGAGTGCCCGTCGGGGCTGCTGAATGCCGTGGGGCTTCAGAATCCGGGGGCGGAAAGCGTGCTTCACGACGAGCTGCAAACACTCAAAAGCGTTTATAAAAAGCCCGTCATGGCGAATGTGAGCGGCTTCTCCGTCGACGATTATGTGACAGCGGTTAAAATACTTGACTGCGAGAGCATGATAGGCTGGTTTGAGATAAATATATCATGCCCCAACGTCCACGGCGGCGGGCTGGCTTTCGGCACGAGCGCCGAGAATGCCGCTGCGGTCACAAAGGCGGTGAGAAAGTCGACCGATAAGCCGATAATAATAAAACTCTCGCCCAATGTGACGGATATTGCGGAGATTGCAAAGGCGTGCGAAGCGGCAGGAGCCGACGGCGTTTCGCTCATCAATACTCTGCTCGGCATGAGGATAGATCTGAGGGCTAAAAGGCCGCTGCTTGCGAATAAAACGGGCGGGCTCTCAGGCCCTGCGGTGAAGCCCGTGGCGGTCAGGATGGTTTATCAGGCCTTTGAAGCGGTCAAGATACCGATAGTCGGCATGGGCGGCATATCCTGTGCCGAGGACGTGCTCGAATTCATGCTTGCGGGTGCTGCCGCGACCGAGGTTGGCGCGGCAAACCTCATCGACCCCTACGCCTGCAAGAGGATAATAGACGACCTGCCGAGAGCAATGGAAAAATACGGCATTAAGAGCTTAAACGAAATAATAGGAGGCGCACACTGATGGGTAAAGATGTCATAATAGCCTGCGATTTTGCAGATAAAAAGACCTGCCTTGATTTCCTCGACGGATTCAAGGGCAGGAAGCCGTTTGTCAAAATAGGAATGGAGCTTTTCTACGCCGAAGGCCCCGAGATAGTCCGAGAGATCAAAGCGAGAGGGCATAAGATATTCCTTGACCTCAAGCTGCACGATATCCCGAATACCGTCAAAAAGTCAATGGCGGTGCTCTCGCGGCTCGACGTCGATATGTGCAATCTCCATGCTGCGGGGGCGAGCGATATGATGGCTGCGGCGCTCGAGGGTCTTACAAGACCCGACGGCACACGTCCGCTGCTGATAGCCGTCACGCAGCTCACCTCCACGAGCGAGGAGACGATGCACAGAGACCTGCTCATAAGCGGCAAAATGGAGGATGTCGTCATGCATTACGCCCGCAACGCCGCAAAGTCGGGGCTTGACGGAGTTGTCTGCTCGCCGCTTGAGGCCGCCGCGGTACATAGCGCCTGCGGCAAGAGCTTCCTGACCGTGACCCCCGGCATTCGCTTTGCCGACGGCGACAAGGGCGATCAATCCCGCGTCACGACCCCTGCAAAGGCAAAGGAGCTTGGCAGCGACTATATAGTGGTCGGCAGACCGATAACCGCCGCTGCGGACCCCGTTGAGGCATATGAACGCTGCGTCAGAGAATTTGTAGGATGAGGTGATAAAAATGCAGAATTACAAACATGAATTTATTGAATTCCTTGAGAGCGCGGGAGTGCTCAAATTCGGCGACTTCACTGCCAAAAGCGGCAGGAAGATACCGTATTTCATAAATGCGGGCGAGATCAAGACGGGCGGCAGGATAAGGAAGCTCGGCGAATTCTACGCCAAGGCGTATTTTGAGAAGCTCGGCGATAAGAGAGCCGTGCTTTACGGCCCCGCTTACAAGGGCATACCCATTGCGGTCTCCGCCGCCTCGGCTCTCTCAGAGAACGGACTCGACGTGCCGTTCTTCTTCAACCGCAAGGAGGAGAAGGATCACGGCGAGGGCGGCGTTTTCGTGGGCTATAAACCCACGGCGGGCGAGGAAATAGTGATAGTCGAAGACGTCATAACCGCAGGCACCGCTATAAGGGAGAGCATGGCTATCCTCTCGTCGCTCAAGGGTGCAAAGGTCGCTGCGGCGTTCGTCATGGTCGACCGCTGCGAAAAGGGCAGGGGAGAGAGATCGGCTATGGCGGAGGTCGGCGAGGAATTCGGCTTCCCCGTTTACTCCGTCGTCAATGTCTACGATATCATCGAGTACCTTGAGGAGGATGCGAAGAACTCCGGGAATGTTGAGCGGATAAAGAATTACCTCAAAATTTACGGCGCAAAGGAATGATGAAATGAGAAGTCTTATTGATATTTCGGAGCTTACCCCGACTGAGATAGAGGAGCTTATCGCAACTGCCGACGATATTATAGCCGACCCCGCAAAATACAGCGAGAAGTGCAAGGGCAAGAAGCTCGCGACCTTGTTTTTTGAGCCGTCCACAAGGACCCGTCTCAGCTTTGAG
>ERZ1034719.530-NODE-530-length-21926-cov-4.551552_pt1 | contig 21926 bp, 19 predicted proteins | sample MGYA00520703_ERZ1034719 | MGnify/ENA primary metagenome ERZ1034719 (study PRJEB33766, sample SAMN09781716) | gut metagenome | biome: gut microbiome | host: Homo sapiens | place: Madagascar | study: EMG produced TPA metagenomics assembly of the PRJNA485056 data set...
ATATTTGGCGTTTCTTTCAACTTCGGTACTGTAACAGCATACTCCGATTTTTCCAGTATTCTCTATAAACTGTAGTTGCTGAAAAGTTTCATGTGATGATAACCCTTTCTTTAGTCAGCAACCGTATGAAAGATTTTTTGATATTTATCGCATCTTAGTAGCAGACCGAGTTGATAATGATGTGTTGGCAGAACCCATCAGGCATACATTCTCAAACAGAGGGAACGGATTATCGAAAGAATCACCCTTTATTTACAAATATTTTTTTCACAGTCAAAAACCATCAAGCATTTTGGAATGGATTTTTGCAAAAAATAAAACATCAAGAAAAATTGGAAATTCCAATTGTTGGTACACTTATAAAAAATTATTTCCATATTGGAAAAACTTGAAATAAGTTTATTATTTTAGCAGCATCGATAATCCAATTATAATTCGCCTTATGTATATACATACACCTTTCATATTTCTCATAGCAATATTCTGCTGCCTCTGTTTGTCAAATTGCCAAAAAGGAGAAGAAGTAGAAATTCCTCCACTATCTGAAACTCAAAAAAGCGTGCTGACGACTCTGCCTGAAAAATGTTTCATTGCCCATAGAGGAACATGTTACTGGGCTCCGGAACAGACCGAAGCCGCAATGCGCTTTGCCCGTAACGCAGGAGCTTCCTATTTGGAATGTGACTTGCAACGCACTGCTGACGGTTATTTGGTTCTATTCCATGACAGGAACATGATTTATAAATCCAACATACAATATATTTACAAAGATGATGACCCATTGATTAACCATTTCACGTTAAAAGAACTACTACAAGCCGACCTCGGCAGTTGGTTCAACCGAAAATACCCAGAAAGGGCACGCAGTTCATACCAAAAGCTAGGCATATTGACTTTAGAAGATTTAATACGCATAGCAGAAGGGTATCGGATTAAAAGAGATGCACGGGGTAATCGCATTTACCATACTGAAAAAGAGAAAATAGTAATGGAATATGTTAAGGATGAAGCTGACAACGGAAACCGACCGGGGATTTATCCGGAAATCAAATTCCCAGAGTTAAATGATGGCATAATTGACGACTTGAAACAAGAGCTTACACGGTTAGGGTGGTACGCAGACAATGCAAGTGACCTTAAAGCAATACACAGCTCAGTCGGTAAAGTTTCAATTGGCAACACCTCGGCAAGAGTCATCGTACAAACATTTTCCGAGGAGGTTTTAAACAAATTGAACAAAACTTTTGCACGTCCCATTCCATACTGCCTTCTCATTTCATCCATGGAAGGAGAAGCTAATATGAGCCAAAAAGAATATACAAAAATATTACGCAAGGCATTAAAAGGGAACGCTGTCATCATAGCACCTTGCATACCGTCAAACAACCCTGACAGCTTCAAGGATTTATTACAGCCATGGATGTACGACCTTATACGCAAAAGTGGACTTTTAATCCACGCCTACACGTTCGATACGATAGACGAACTAAAAAGATACGAGGATATGGCAGATGGATTCTTTTGCAATCAAATCGAATCCGCTATCAACTATTTCTCTAATGGGGGAAAGAACAACAACACAAACTTAATTTATTCAGCCAAGGATATCTTAACAGAGCTGGGATATTGAGTGTCTCATTCTTTTAAAACATGCCACAACACGAGTGATAGCTTATATAGCAGGACGGAACTGTAAAACTTTGCAATCCATCTCCTACGCATATTAAAGCCACAAGTCTCCCCTACTGGAAACATTCCAGTTTCTTTGAACTTAGCTACATATTCAAATTTATCCTTTAAAGGAAGTGGAAACATGAGCAAAGCAGACAAAGCATGGTATTTATACACGTTACGCCAAAGAGCGGCATAATGGGCATAATGTGTCGAATCTGCAGTATCAGAATATTTCTCATTCAAATTCCTAATTATGACCATCCAACTGTCAAGCCTCTTACGTAGATGAGCTACATTTCGTGTGTTCGTGATGGAAGCCCCCCCTATCTTTATCAGATAGTTGTACGGACAGATATCCATATAGGCAATCCTGCCACAATGCTCAAAAAGGGAAAGCATATATTCGTAATCCTCATGGTAGATTCCTTCGGTGAAACGAATACCGTAATCTGTATAAAGGCTCCGCTTGGCAATATGTGACCATGCAGCAACACTTAATGTATAATGAGACAAGAATGTCAAACCATCCACCGGTGCAGAAGGCTTCGGTGTGGAAGGGTAAAAAATCCGCCCATCAGAATATATATCCTTATTGTAAAAGCCAAGTACATCCAAATCATCATAATAAGCACGAGTCAAAATGGCAGACAATACATTCGGGTCTATGTAATCATCCGAATCAATAAACCAAACATAATCCCCACTTGCATAGCACAAGCCCATATTACGAGCACTGCTCAATCCTCCGTTCTCTTTAGAAACAACTATAATATTGCCATATTGATGCTGCAAACGGTTGACTATTCGCATAGAATCGTCAGGTGTTCCATCATTTACTATGATAATTTCATAATCATCCAACGAGATATCTTGGTTTTCAATGGATTCTATACATCTTTCGATATACGGTTCCACATTATACACCGGCAATATAATAGAAAGTTTCTTACCCATGGCAAATCGATTGATAAATAGAATATACACTATTCGCTAATTCCTTCCACGTATACAGCTTCACTTCATACAATGGTTCCGAATACTCATCTGAAGCAACCCTATACAGCTTCTTAGACAACTCTTCGACATCACCTGTCTTGAAATAACATTCGGCTGGTAAATTAATCTGTTGATTGGGTTCGATATCGCTAAGCAAAATCCTTTTATGGTAGTTGACTGCTTCAATCACTACAATTGGATATCCTTCATTATATGAAGGCAAGACAAAAAAGCGAGCAAAGGTATAAAGCTGAGACAATTCTTCTCCTTGTCTAAAACCAGCCAAGATTATTTTCTCGGACTTGGTCGCTTTCTGTTGAACCAGACGGGCATAATCCGTCGAATGATCAATACCACCAACAATCACCAAGGGCTGTTCACAACCACTAGAGAGATAAGCATCAATCAGATAATCGAATCCTTTTTCTTTCGTTATGCGTCCCACTGACAAAATATATCCATGAGGGAGTAATCCTAAATCATCAAGGAAATTATGGAGGGAAGCATGTTTGACTGGAGAAATGCCATTGGGCAAATAACACGATTTACTCCTGATGTTATCAGGAAAAGAGTTGAGTTTTGCCTTATTGACAAAGATAATTTTATCGGCAAAACGGACAGACAGGGTTTCTGCGATCCGTAATATAGCTTTTGCATACTTTCCCCATTTATCATGTTCATAATTGGCACTATGGTAAGTCAAGACCACTTTCAAACCAAAGAATTTCAAAATCGGGATGAACATACCAGGTCCTATGTTATGTACATGTACTATATCAGGACGACTAAAGATACAATAGATACAACATAACAAAGAATGGAAAAAAGCCTCAAATCCCTTCATTTTCGTTGAAGGTAAATCTACAAACCGAATTCCCGGACTAGCGGGCTGTACAAGCTTTGGGACATATGGTTTTCGTCGAAATACGGTTACCTTCAAATCAGCTTGCCTCATTGCAGAATATAAATGCTCGCAATGAACCTCAACTCCTCCTTGAATCTGAGGGAATCCTCTTGTGCCAAATACAAAAACATTCATTTCTTTCCAACTTCTATAGTTTGTTTATATATAAGTTCCAACTTGTCATAATATGAATCTTCAGAAAAATTAGCCTTTGCATATTTTCGTGTAGCTTTACACATTTCTATATACTGAGCTGCGTCTAACCGGAATGCTTTATCTATTTTCATAGATAGTCCTTCCACATCTCCATTGTGGAATAGATAGCCAGTAATGCCTTCTTGAATCAATTCGGGTATACCTCCTATTTGACTACCAATGACCGGAGTACCACTCATCATGGGTTCGATGACACTCAACGGGTTGTTTTCATACCATTCCGAAGGGACTACAACAAAACGTGCTTCCCTTATCAGTTTCGCCAACACTTTCCCTTCTTTGAACCCTAGGAATTCGACATTAGCCATATTTCTATCCTCGAATTGTTGCAACAAAGGACCTGTCCCTGCTATTTTTAAATGGATATGCGGAAGTTTTGCCATAGCTTCAAGTAAGGTCGGAATTCCTTTTTCCTCTGAAATCCTACCCAAATAAAGGAAATAATCTTGCTTATTAAGCAAATCAACCTGTTTTTCGGGTGTGAAATTATAAAGGAAAGTAGATTTTTCAGCATATTTAGAATCTGCTTCTATATGTTTTGCTTGAGCAAATTTGCTGACAAAGATAAAGTTGTCAATATAATCCAGCGGATCACAAAAAGTTTTCCTAAAATACATATCCAACGCCAACAATGCACTATTGATGAGCGAACCTTTAGAACAACGGTATTTCAGGCATTGTCCATAATTCTTCTTATGCAAACATCTTTCACATATTTCCCCGTTCCCTTTCCTAAATGTATAAGCAGGGCAAATCAGACGATAATCATGCACCGTCATAACAATAGGTACATTATATTTCTTCAATACTGGCAATATAGAAACCGATATTCCATTAAAAAGCAAATGAATATGAGCTATATCAGGTTTTTCTCTTTTGATTAAAATCTCTATTTTTTTTGCAGATTCTGTATTATAAAAGAAAGAGGGGACACGCATAAGCCTTGTCAAAAACGAAGACTCGGATAATTCTGGAAAATCCACAAAATTATCTGCATATTCGGAAGGCTTATTCTTCTTGCTTTTCAGACAAAATGGAATAACTTTATGTCCATGCTCTTCCAACAAGTCCATCGTGTTGAAAAATACAGTTTCCGCACCTCCTTTTAAATAATAATATTTGTCAATCTGCAACACTTTCATATTTATCTGGATTTATAGGGTTATTACTCTCTAAAGCTTCTCGTTTCATGTTTGCCAAGGAAAAGCCTAAAAGCATCATGATAAAGAAACCTCTATGTGTCGTATACGTAGAATCAGTCGTACTTTCTATTGCAAAATAGGCTATGATCAACATAGTAACCAATGTATATTTTATCAGCTGAGATGATTGAAAATATAAAAGAGCACGTTTGATTATATATATCCAAAATGAAAGATACAAAACAACTCCTACAATACCAAATTGAGCCAAAGAAGGATAATAAGTATCCGCAACATAGGAATGGAATTCTTTGCTTAATCCCCAAATATTCTCTATTCCATATTTGACATAAATGTCTGAATAATATTCGCCAGACGAAAAAGTCGCAAAAGAGGCAAACCCTGAGCCAAAAGGGAAATAATCCCTGAATATCTCGAACGATGTAGCATAGAGGACAAAACGTGCTATCAAATCTTTCTCACTGTTCGGGTCGAGACCTTGTATAAAATATAAATTAATTTTCTGCCAAACAGCAGCTATTATCAAGGCAAATACCAACATGAACAAAGTAATGGATTTCCCAGTTAAATGGAATCTTCCCACCTTGTTGAAATAAACAAGGGCAGTGCAGTTCAATATGAAAAAACCATAGAACTTTGAACGTGTAGAAAATAGCCCTACCGACAAAAGCATCAAATAAATAATTTTATCTTTTGTTCGGAAATCAGAAGCTATCAAATAGCATAACGCCGAAGAGACAACCGCTGCTGCAAAATAGCTCTCATGCCCCATAACTGCACGGATTGTGCGTTCAAAAGGATTCATACAACCTACAATCAACAAAAAAAATCCAAAAAATATGGATATGACCCTCAAAATGAAATTCTGATTTACCGAAAAAAACGGAGCCATTGAATAGACGCAAAAGAACGCTAAATAGGGCTTGATTTGTATCAGGCAATCGGATATAATTGCAGATTTTGTATTGCTATTGATAAAAACAGAATATAAGAAATAAGCAACAAAGACTATTATTGTCGTGAAAAAAGCTTTATTAAATGGCCATTCAGAATTCTTTATCATATAAAATCCAAACAGGACAAATAAAAAAAGTGCACATACTTCATCCGTATAATTAAAACCTATGGCATCGTATAACAGGATTCCAAAAGTCAAAGTGAATATTAGCAGATTAAAAAAATGCTTGTTGATGAATATTTGTACCATGAATGATTAAATTATAATACTATAACGGAAATAAAATGATATTATTATACTTCACTGCCATCCTCTTTATCTACTCTTTCACCTCCACCTGGCACATCTTCATTGCATCGAGCGCATTCCGATGGCTTTCGGGCGTAACTCCGGCACAACAAGCGGCATCTACTATGATAGGGATTTCAGGCAAACTTGCCTTCAATATCAAAGCATTAGATATGACACAAATATCTGTACACAAGCCAACCAATTCTATTGATTCAAGGGGTTGAGGCAAGTGTGCTATCTCTTCAGCCAACTCCAGCGAACCAAACGTTCCTTTTCGTATGACCTGACAAGGTTCATGGTAAATACCTGGGGCGATTTCCCATCCCTCTGTACCTTCAACACAATGCTTGACAGGCAGATGCTGGCCTTCTGCCGTCTGGAGATAATTTGGGGAATGGGTGTCTTGCGTATAATACACCTTGCCACCTTCTTCCAAATGGCGTTTGATTTTTGCTTTCACTTTGTCTACGATTCCAACAGCTTCGGAAGTTCCCAATGCTCCATCAATGAAATCGTTCTGCATATCAACAACTACAAGTACCTTCATTTTCTATTACTATTCGTTTACATTCTTTCTATAATGAGCCATCTCCTTTATCTTCCGATTGAAATGGATTCCCAACAAAACACCCAAGGTTGTCAGGCTGACTGGAAAACCGAGCCACACGCCCAATGCACCCCAGTTGAACACGAAACCACAGAGGTAAGCTATCGGTAATGCCAAACCGATATGGCATATCAATGCTACTTTCGCCATATATTTGACACTCGTAATGCCACGCAGTGCATTAGCATAAAGAATCTGAAGGCTGTCACCAAACTGGTATACCATGATAGGCCAAGCGAAAAGGGCAACCATCGACACGACCTCCTCATCAGAAGTGAAGAGGTAACCTATCTTATTACGGAAAAGCAACAGACCACAGATAAACAACAGCATGGATATCCGCATAATGTTCAATCCCGCTTTTGCCGCATTCTTCATCTCTCCTATGCTGAATGTCCCATAAAAGTTACTAACACGTATCGCCACAGCAGCCCCAATCCCGTAATACATCATAAAGCCCAATGTCGTTATGACAATTCCTATTTGGTAAGCAGCCAACGCTGAACTTCCTATCCATCCCATCATAATTACGCTCAAGCTGAATGAAGCGGACTCCACGCCCATTTGGAAGCCGACCGGGATTCCCAAGCGGACCAATTTGGAAATATCTGCCTTATTCAGAACTGCCTTGCGGAACCCTTTCAGGTAAGCTGCGTATTTCTGCCTACTAACAAACAAGGCAGCAAAGACGAGCAATGTCAAAACACGACTTAACAGGGTGGAGATTCCCGCTCCAGTCAATCCCATTTCCGGGAAACCGGCATGGCCGTATATCAAAAGGTAATTTCCTATGATATTCAGCACATTCGCTCCCAACATGATGCACATCGGTGTAAAGGTGTCTGTCGTGCCATCGCTGAATTGTTTGAATGAATTGAACAGCATGGTAAAAATGACAGAGAAGAGTTGCAACGTGTAATAAGGATATATATAGGGATACAGCTCTTCAGGCTGGCCAAGCCAATCAATTCGGAACAACAAAAAGAGCATACAGAGGCTCAACAACACACCCACAGCTCCATTGAGGAAAAGGCTATTCTTCAGGACTCCTCCGATTTCATCTTCTTGTTTCTGTGAATATAGACGACCTACGATAGGTGTCAGTCCATAGGAAAAACCCATTCCACAGATAAAAGCAAGGTTGAAGAAGTTGTTGACAAACGAAGCAGCTGCCAATTCTTGCACGCTGTGATGCCCAACCATGATGTTGTCAGCAAAACCGACGATAATAATTCCCAATTGCCCCAACATAATCGGAGCACCTAAGCGAAGCGTTTCTTTGTAATGGTTCATTCCACCAGCTCCATCGATTTGATGACAATATTCTCCAATGGACGGTCCTGTTTGTTTGTCTTCACCTTCTGAATTGCGTCCACCACTTCTATTCCATCAACTACCTCGCCATAGACAGTATATTGGTTGTCCAAGAAAGGCACTCCACCGACACTCCGGTAAGCTTCTCGCAATTCAGCAGGGAGACAAGCCTCCTCTTTGCGCTTCTCTGCTTCCAGTTCTGTCTTGCCCACCAACGTGTCACGTAGGATAGCCAACTCTTCTTTTTCGCCATTACGGTATAATTGCATGATTTTTGCTTTGTTTTCCGTCTGCAAACGGGCGAATATGGACTGTTTCAACCGATTTTCGAGCTGTTTCTCCATCTGTTTCAATTCGCCTTCTGTATATTTCTTTCCGGTGACAATATAGAATTGTGATGCAGAAGATGCTCTTTCCGGATTGACCTCATCACCTGTTCTGGCAGCACACAAAGCTCCTTTTTTATGAAAATATTTAGGATAGACAAATTCTGCAGGAACCGTATAGCCCAAATCTCCTGCGCCCAACGATTTGTTCATCGGAGCATCCTTGGAAGTCACGTCACCACCTTGCACCATAAAATCTTTGATGACACGATGGAACAACAATCCATTATAAGTTCCCTCCTTCACCAACTTGATGAAATTGTCACGATGCAGAGGCGTTTCATTATATAATTTCAAAGTAACGTCTCCGAGAGACGTATGCATGATTACAGTAGTTTCTTTCATTTGCTATATTCTTATTATTTTTCGACTATTTTCATTGTTTTAATCTTAATGTTCTTCAAAGGGCGGTCATCTTCCGAATTGGTTTCAACCATCTGAATTTTAAAGACGCTCTTCAGACCATCCACCACTTCTCCAAAAACAGTATATTGACCATCCAAATCTGGACGTCCTCCTTCCAACATATAAGAGTGGCGTTCCTCATCGGTAAATTTCATTCCCTTTTCCTTCTCCATTTTATCCAATTCCATTGAAGTGAAGAACTTGCCAGTGACTATATAAAATTGAGAAGCCGATGATTCTCTCTTAGGATTCACCTCGTCAGCAGTACGGGCGGCACAAAGAGCTCCAGCCTTATGGTAGTGTTTCGGGTAAACAATCTCAGCAGGGATTGTGTAGTCAGGATCGCCATCACCCAAATGTTTATCAGCAGGCGCATCTTTTGAGTGAATATCTCCAGCTTGCACCATGAATTGCCGGATGACACGGTGGAACAATAGTCCGTCGTAAAGATGTTCTTTTACATTCTTAATAAAATTATCACGATGAAGCGGGGTGTCGTTATACAGCTTCACTTTTATCTTCCCCATGTCGGTCTCAATCAAGACCAATGTTTCTTTCTCATCCTGAGCTTCAGCCACCTGGGAATTCATCACCATCAAGATGATTACTATCAAATAAATGAATCTTTTAGTCATATTCCTCAAATTCTACAATCTTATAGATTTCCTATGCAAATTACAAAAGTACAAAGAAGTAGCGAGATAACCGCCAATGCTTTCTTAAAAAAGATGTGCCGGAACTTCCGCCCCGGCACATCTAAAAGAATCTTGATATTTTGAATCCAATTTAAGCCTGCGTTCTATTTAAACGTTTACGTTCCAACTCATCCAAGATAATCTTGCGCATTCTCATTGAGTTCGGAGTAATTTCTACATATTCGTCCGCTTTGATATATTCCAACGCATCTTCAAGACTGAAAACTGTTGGAGGAGCCAAAGAGACTTTCTCATCCGACCCTGAGGCACGCATGTTGGTCAATTTCTTTGATTTTGTAACGTTTACAACCAAGTCATTATCCTTGGTATGTTCACCCACAACTTGTCCAGCATATACTTCATCACCCGGGGCAATAAAAAAACGTCCTCGAGATTGCAAGTTGTTCAAGGCATAAGCGTATGCCGTACCTGTTTCCATAGCAATGATTGAACCATTGGTACGACGTTCAATCTCACCTTTCCATGGCTGGTATTCCAAGAACCTATGGGCGATGATGGCTTCACCTGCTGAAGCTGTCAATGCAGCATTGTTCAAACCGATTATACCACGAGAAGGAATCGTAAATTCCAAATGCATTCGTCCGTTCTTGCTCTCCATCATGGTCATTTCGCCTTTGCGCTTTGTCACCATGTCGATAATACGGCTGGAACATTCTTCCGGCAAATTGATAGTCAACTGTTCTACCGGTTCACATTTCACTCCGTCAATCTCTTTGATGATAACCTGCGGTTGTCCTACTTGTAGTTCATAACCTTCACGACGCATGGTTTCGATTAGGACAGACAAGTGCAACACTCCACGACCATAAACCAACCAAGAATCAGCAGAGTCAGTCGGCTTGACACGTAATGCCAAGTTCTTGTCCAACTCTTTCATCAAGCGTTCATAAATATGGCGGGAAGTGACAAACTTTCCATCTTTTCCAAAGAAAGGAGAATTATTGATTGTGAACAACATAGACATCGTTGGTTCGTCAATGGCAATGGTCGGTAATGCTTCGGGTTGCAAAGCATCAGCAACTGTTTCTCCAATCTCAAAACCCTCTATACCAATCAAGGCGCAAATATCACCAGACTGGACAGATTGCACTTTCGTACGTCCCAAACCTTCAAAGACATCCAATTCTTTGATTTTGGATTTCACTTGCGAACCATCACGTTTACAAAGCACGATATCTTGTCCTTCTCGCAATTCGCCACGATGCACACGACCGACAGCGATACGTCCTACATATTTAGAATAGTCCAATGAAGTAATCAACATCTGTGATGCACCTTCCAAAACCTGAGGTTCGGGGATATACTTGATAATAGCATCAAGCAAAGCTGTGATATCAGTAGTCGGTTTCTTCCAATCATCGGACATCCAACCTTGTTTAGCAGAGCCATAAATGGTAGGGAAATCAAGTTGGTCTTCAGTAGCGTCCAAACTAAACATGAGGTCAAAGACCATTTCCTGCACTTCCGCCGGGCGGCAGTTCGGTTTATCCACTTTATTGATGACTACAATTGGCTTTAATCCTATTTGAATAGCCTTTTGCAGCACGAAACGGGTCTGCGGCATCGGACCTTCAAAAGCATCCACCAGCAACAAACACCCGTCTGCCATATTTAATACACGCTCAACTTCTCCTCCAAAGTCGGCGTGACCCGGGGTATCAATAATATTTATCTTATAACCCTTATAGTTGATTGACACATTCTTAGAAAGGATGGTTATACCTCGTTCACGTTCCAAATCATTGCTATCAAGGAACTGATCCGGCTCAGCCTGTCCTTCACGGAAAAGCTTTCCAGCCAATAACATCTTATCCACGATCGTTGTCTTTCCGTGGTCTACGTGCGCGATTATCGCGATGTTTCTTATCTTTTGCATTGAAGACTAATTTATTGGGGGCAAAAGTAGTACATTTATTCAAGTTATGCAAGAAAAAAATTTCTTGTCACAATTATTGTATATCAAAAAATATTATCTAACTTTGCAGTCGCTTAAATAACATAGTATTAATTTATTAAAGTATCGGATCATGTATTTAGATTCAGCTAAGAAAAAAGAACTTTTTGAAAAGTATGGCAAATCAGCAACAAACACTGGTTCTGCTGAAAGCCAAATCGCTTTGTTCACTTTCCGCATCTCTCATTTGACAGAGCACTTGAAGGTGAACCACAAAGACTTCGCTACAGAACGTGCATTGAAAATGTTGGTTGGTAAGCGTCGTCGTTTATTGGATTATTTGATCAAAGTAGATATCGAAAGATACCGTGCTATCATCAAAGAATTAGGCATCAGAAAGTAATCATACTTCATAGAAGTAAAAGCAAAGGCGGTGTGTCAAAAGGTTGTTGGCACACCGCCTTTATTTTTCATTTGGGAACAATTCCAACTTGTCGAAAAAAACATTTTTGGCATTCCCAAGCCATCGAAAAAAACATACCGTTGTTTTTTTGAAAACGTCCAATGTTTTTCAAAAAACGTCCAATGTTTTTTCAAAAACATCAAATGTTTTTTTCAAAACAACGGTTGTTTTAAATACGCCATTACCGACCGAATACAAAATGTTGATAATAAGCAAAATAAGCAATTCAGCTATTTGCAATCATGGCATATCATCTGCCGCTTCTATCTTCATTCGTCATTCAGTCCGGATGATATTCGGAACCGGCACATCCGAACGGTGGATAACTGGTTTGGATTTTAAATAGTCAATAAAAGCATCCGTCGTCACAAAGTTCTTCTCGTTGAAAGAGAGGACCGGACGGACAAATAGCGAACTATCATATTGGTCACCGCCATCTGTGATATAATCATCCAAGACAACAATACATTCTTCCTCGTCCTCAATTATCCGAGATTCTCCTCCCGTAACATATTCGACCGCCCGCACACTATTTCCATCCATGTGAACTGTCAAATGGCAAGCCTGCAACCTGCCATTCGGATTATTCCATCCGTCATCCAGCAACTTTTTCAACATCTTCCCAGTGAAACGGAACGCTACGACTTGTCCGGCAAACGGCAAGATATTGGCTGCCTCCAAACGATTGATTGTTCCTTTATAAAGGTCATTGCGAATGCCTCCAGCATGATTCACGCCAATGAGAGGCAGCGAACAGGAATCAGCCGGCATGTTTTTCTTGAAATACTCCACATAAGAAGCTGTCACCAAGCCACCCATCGTCGAATAGGTTCTGCCACTGCGCAACAAGTCGTCCTCGGCGCGGGTTAATATCTCATCAAAGCTGTATTTCTTCCTATATTTATCAACCAACTGTTCCATCTCGACATGACGCTTTCCACGATCGGTCTTAATAGTATCACCGCCAATGTATTCCACACGGAAAGCATCCGACTTGCGAATGGGAGAAATCTTGAATTGCAACTTTCCGATGTAGCGGCCGTATGAGCCTGCCTGTATAATAGGAACACCATTGATTTTGTCCAATACAACTCTATGCGAGTGACCTGTAATGATAGCGTCAACTCCTTCCATATAAGGCAACATTTTCGTATTGCATTCTTGGAAACAAGCTGGAGTTTCCATGTCTGTTCCCAAATGGCAAAGCAATACTACCATATCAATCTTCCCCTCTTTCTTTAGATGATATGCCAATTGGATGGCTGCTGCCGCATAAGGATGTTCGAACCTCAGCCCGACCACATTCTCGGCCGAAGTCTTATATTGCGTTTCCACCGTTGTCAAACCAATGAAAGCAATGCGGAAAGGTGCTCCATTTTTCAATGTGCAAGAGAGTATCTTGTAAGCAGGCAGCCAAGACTTGCCACAATCCTCTTCAGCTTCGATATTAGAAGCTATGTAAGTCATGTCCGGCTTTGAATTTGTCTGCAAATATTCCTTTCCCCAATCAAACTCATGGTTGCCAACTGCTGAAACTGTTACTCCCATCAGGCGGAACATATCCGAAAGAGGTTCGCCTTTCGTTATCTTAGAAAAGAAACTGCCACTGAAGTTATCTCCAGCGGACACCACAAAAGCATGCGGTGAAGTTGCTTTCTCATCTAAGACCGACTGAACCAAAGCACTTGCACCAGGAGCGACTCCGTCTTGGACAAAGTATCCATGGAAATCGTTGAAAGAAATCAAGGTAACCGTGTCAGTCTTGAACTTATTCCTCGCCGATAATGCAGGGGAAAGTAAGAAACAGGAAAACCAAACAGCAATAAATAACTTAAGTTTTGATGTCATAATCTTATCATTTTATGTTCGTTTAAATTTGTTTATGGCATAAATGAAACATGCTAACACAGCGACGGTGACACAAGCTCCCAATACCAAAGAAATACCGTATGGAAGGGAAAGCCCTTCCGGAGCGACGAATATATAAGTGCTGCACACCATGGTCATGAACAAAGCAGGGAGCAGCGTTACAATATACGCCTTATGGTTTTGTTGTAGATAAACAGTTACAGCCCACAGGACAAACACAGCCAATGTCTGGTTAGTCCAAGCAAAGTAACGCCAAATCATATTAAAACCCTCATTATCACTCAACGAATAAAGCAGGATTCCGACTGCAACCACAAACAGTGGTATGCAAATCAGCAAACGTTTACTGATGCTCTTTTGCTCGATATGTAAAAAGTCAGCCAATATCAAACGGGCTGATCGGAAAGCTGTATCTCCAGAAGTAATCGGAGCCGCTATCACACCCATGACAGCCAATATGCCACCAACTGTGCCTAACCAATCTTTGGTAATCGCATCCACAATAACCGCAGCATTGTTCTCTCCCATTCCATTTTCATGGAAGAAACAAGTGGCTGCTGCCGCCCAAATCAATGCGACAATTCCCTCTGTTATCATGGAACCATAAAAGACTGGATAAGCATACTTCTCGTTCTTAATACATCTTGCCATCAACGGGCTTTGTGTAGCATGGAAACCTGAGATAGCTCCACAAGCAATACTGACAAACATCATTGGGAATATTGGCAAATTAGAAGGATGTTGGTTCCGGAGTCCATCCGTCAATTCCGGTAAAGCGGGATGATTAGCATACAACATCACCAATATACCTATTGCCATGAAAAGCAACGCTACTGCAAACAAAGGATAAATCTTGCCGATGATTTTATCAATTGGGAGCAAAGTGGCGAATATATAATATAGGAATATAACCAAAATCCAAAACTTCGTGTCCAACGTGTCGGGAGTCAGATTCGCCAACAAGCCTGCCGGACTGGCAACAAATACCACTCCAACCAATATCATCAAAACAATAATGAAACCACACATCACATTCTTGCAGTTCTTCCCCAAATAAGTTCCGATAATTTCAGGCAAACTTGCCCCTCCACTCTTCATGGAAAGGTAGCCGGACAAGAAGTCATGAACTGCTCCGGCAAAAATACTCCCCAAAACTATCCAAAGGAAAGAAGCTGTCCCGAACTTCGCTCCCAAAATGGCACCGAATATCGGACCAATGCCAGCTATGTTCAAAAACTGTATCATAAATATTTTCCAAGTAGGCATCGGGATATAATCTACACCGTCCTGTAAACGATAAGCCGGAGTCACCGCTTCCGGATCAATACCCACCATCTTCTCAATCATCTTTCCATACACGAAATAGCCGACAATCAAAGCTACCAAACAACAAGTAAAAGTTATCATTATCTCAAGGGTTAATTATTAATGAAAAAGGCACAAAGCTCGACATGGCTTTGTACCTTTTGTGTTTCATGTCTTTTCATTGTGAAGGAGAACGATGCATTATGCCAATAGCTTTTTAACCGCTTCAGAAATGGCGCGGCCTTCTGCACGTCCAGCTAATGCTTTAGATGCAACACCCATCACTTTTCCCATTTCTTTCGGTGAAGTAGCTCCGACTTCAGCTATGATTTTCTTCAATTCTGCTTCTAATTCCTCTGCAGACATCTGCTTCGGCAAATATTTTTCCAAGACAGCCACTTGAGCCAACTCTGCTTCAGCCAAGTCCTGACGTTTCTGCTCCACATAAATGGCAGCGGAATCTTTTCCTCGTTTAACCAGTTTTTGTATCAACTTCAATGCATCGGCATCTGTCAATGTATCATTTGCACCTGGAGCAGTTTTAGCTTCCAAGAAAACTTTTTTCACGTTTCTCAATGTCTCAAGGGCAACTTTGTCCTTTGCTTTCATTGCGTTTTTAATGTCTTCGCTGACTTTCTCAAACAAATCCATTGTATATACTTATTTATTAACTGTTATTTAAAACTTATTTTCGAAGAAGAATTATTCCCTTTCTTGTTGCTACCAGAATCGGAATGGAAAGAGCTGAACGAAGTCTTTCCTCCCGTTGAGAAAGAGTCCATCGCTCCGTCATTTCGCAGACGGCTGATATCTTGCAATTTACGGTTATACGTCGGATGATCCTCCAACTCAACAATCAAAGCGTTATCATCCAATTCATCCCTCGACAAAATAACCACTTCTGCCAAAGAACGGCGGTTCACTTTATAACCATATTTCTCCAACAAATCACGTTCGCGCTGTTCCTGTGCTATACGCTCAGCCTCTTCACGTTGTTCTTCTTCTGTTTTCAAATCCCTCTTGACTTGATGCTGTTTTGCCAATTCCGGAATATCGTCCAAACCAAAGCCTGTCGCCAATAGAGTGATTTTAATCTTATCGCCCAAAGTATCATCAAAGCCAAAACCCCATTTCACACGGAATTTGGTGCGGAAACGAGCCATAAACTTATGTACTTCAGCCATCTCATCAATACGGAATTCATTATCATGGCTGGAATAAATGTTAAACAAAATACGCTGGGCATTAAAGACGTCATTATTGTTTAGCAACGGAGAACTCAATGCTTGGTCAATTGCCTGTTGCAAACGTCCTTCTCCCTCGCCATAACCATTACTCATCAATGCGACACCTCCATCGGTCATGGTTGTCTTCACATCGGCAAAGTCAAGGTTTTGAACACCTTGTATCGTGATGATTTCCGCAATACTCTTAGCTGCAATCGTCAATGTCTCATCCGCTTTTGCATAAGCTACGGATATCTTCAAACCTATTTCCGAATAAAGCTCACGAACCTTTTCATTATTGATAACCAATAAAGCATCTACATTTTTAGCAATGGCTTCTACACCTTCCAATGCCTGCACAATCTTGAACTGTCCTTCAAATTGGAAGGGAATAGTCACGATACCAACCGTCAAAATGCCCATTTCCTTAGAAATGCGGGCTATGACAGGAGCCGCACCTGTTCCAGTTCCACCGCCCATGCCTGCTGTGATGAAAGCCATCTTCGTTCCATCGCTCAGCATCTTGCGAATCTCCTCTTCACTCTCTTCTGCCGCCTTCCTTCCCCTTTCAGGTTGGTCGCCAGAACCCAAGCCGCAAGTGGTCGTCCTTCCCAACAGCAATTTCATCGGGACTTCCGAACCATTCAAGGCCTGCATATCCGTGTTACACAATACAAAGGAAACATTATGAATTCCTTCCTTGTACATATTGCTGACAGCATTGCCGCCGCCACCGCCTACTCCGATTACCTTGATAATCGCATCTGGAGTAGTAGTCATTTTAATATTTAACAAATTATCGTCCATTGCTTGTTTCCTTTTATATTAGTTTTCACCACCAAAGAGATCCGACGAATCCAATTTCCCATTGATTTTTTCCCCAAGTTTTTCCCACCAAGCTGTTTTTTTGGTGCCACCGCTTGAACGTCCACTTCCTGGATTATTGCCAGTTTGAGCAGTTGCTGCTTTTTCTTCCGGTTTTTTTTCGACCTCGACTGAAGGCTCGAGCGGAGATTTCACAAATTCAGGCACCGGTTGAGGTGCAGGCTTCGACTTTGGCTCTGGCTTAGGTTCAGGCTTATAGACATAAGCACAATTTTCTTTACCTTTAAGCAACAAAGCGACAGCCGTAGCAAACTCCTGGTTGTTGGCAATCATCTTAGCTGCACTATCCATCATGTCATCACGGACAGAAGGATAATGGACTGACATCTTGAATCGCTGGCTGATAGCCTCTTGCAAATGGTTCAATAACGAACCTGCACCAGTAATCGTTACAGAAAAACTTGAATCCTTTGCTATGCCAGCCTCTTCCAAGCGGGCGTAAACATTCTCCAATATTTCACGTGATCGGGCTTCAACCACCTCATTAATATCATATAAGGGGACTTCTTGGATATGATAGTCATCCACTTTGTGGACATCCACCTTTTCTCCTTCTTTTGCCAAATCCAAAGGCAATGCGCTTCCGTAAGTACGTTTCAAGCGTTCCGCCTCATTTTCAGAAACATTAAATGCTGCCATCAAATCCCGAGTAATTAGGTGTGCACCCAATGGTATGACGGTCATAGACAACAAATGACCAGCTTTGAAAATCGTCACAGAAGTAACTCCCGCTCCAAAGTCTATCAAAACAGCGGCACGCTTGTCCAACGAAGACATGAACATATCTGACAAAGCCAAAGGAGAAAGCAGCAAACCTACTACTGGAATCTTGATGCGTTCTGCTAAGTTCGTCATGAGAGATGTCTTGATGGCAGGTTTGCCGACAATCAATTTATAATGCGCTTCAATACGGGAACAAGTAAGGCTGAGTGGATTGACTTCCTCTTTCCCGTCCAAAACATATACAGGATCCGCAATATCCAAGATGTCCAACGAAGAAGGCTTGTAATTCCGGCACTCATCCTCCAACTGACGGAGCAAATCCTGTGTTACTTCCCCTTCGTCACCCAATGTTTTGGAAACCATGTGATCCAATGTCCGGACAGACTGTCCACCTACACCTATATATAATTTAGCAATTTTAGAACCGCCCAATTTGTTTTCCAACTTTTTTATCAGGCGGATCACCTTATTAGCTGTCTCTTCACCATTATATACACATCCTCTGCGAACACATGCCTCTGACTTCTCTGAGTCATAGGCGATGATGGAGAGAACGTCATCCTGATTCTTAGTTCCGACCATTCCGACAATATGGGAAGTGCCCAAATCTATTACCGCTATAAAGTCTGTGTATTCCATATTATTATCTATTTATCTTTTCGTACAAACTATCTGATTCCTATATTTCAAATTAATTAAGCTATACTTCTCCCAACCAACTTTGGGTATCGCTTGTTCATAAAAGAGCTTCAAATTATCCAACTTCTTCTGATAATCATCAAAAGAGCCCAATAGAATTTTGTGGTTTCCTACCAAAGGAATCAGTTCGACCTCTTGGTCAGCATCCACATAAATCTGGTCTATTTGGTTATTCCAAAACTCATTATCTTGCAAAAATTGCACAAAGTGGTAGAGCTCATTCATGGCAAACTCTTTGTTGATATAACCACTTGCGACCAACACATGAGCCACATAATGGCGGCTCAATGGCATCACACTTCCCATATTATCTATATAATAATTACCAGAAGTGCTATTCACCCGCAAGATAGGCATTTTTTGTTCAATTTCCAACTTTATATTCTTGGAAGGTGTTTTAAAAGCCTCTATTTTAGAAATCATCTCATTGGTCATCAACTCTTGCTCAATCTTCTCGGTGTTAATTTCATTCATAGGCTGTTCAACAGGAAAAAGTTTTGCTGTTTTCAACATATAGATGACATCACCTTCCGTCACAAAGTGTTTGTCCAGACTGTCTCGCAACACAATTTGTAAACCTTCGCACAATCCATCTTCCTTGACATCCCGGAAGAAGAATGCCACGGCTGTCATATATACTAAAAGCAGCGTTGCTACTACTATGGATAATGCTCGAATCACGATTTCTTTTCTAATATTTGTTTAACTGGTTCAATCAAACGATCGATATCTCCTGCTCCCAACATCAACACGACCTCCCAATTGTCTTCTTTGCGAACCAATTCCAACAATTCTTCTTTATGAATCATCCGTTTATTAGGAATAGTCACTTTATCAAAAATAATTTGGGACGTAACTCCGGGAATAGGTGCTTCACGGGCAGGGTAAATATCCAACAGCACTAATTCATCCAACAAAGAAAGACTGGCTGCAAAATCAGCTGCGAAGTCCCTTGTACGTGTATATAAATGCGGCTGGAAAATACCTGTCACTTTCTTCTCCGGATATAGTTCCTTTACCGACAAGATACTGGCTTTTAGCTCTGCGGGATGATGTGCATAATCATCCAAAAAAACGATATTATCTTTTTTCAAGTGGAAATCGAAACGGCGGACAGGACCAGCAAATGAAGCCATGCCGCAACGTATTTCTTCTTCTGTCGTCCCATTCAACCAAGCCAAAGCCATGGCTGCAACACCATTTTCTATATTGACTTTCATCGGGACACCCAATTTTATATCATGGATGCAAACATCAGGTGCGACAAAGTCAAATACGATATCTCCATTACCTATGCGAATGTTGCGTGCATAAAAATCAGCTTCATCAGTAGCTGAATAGGTGTATAGACGTGTACCCGACTGTAAGCGAGGAGTCATATCCAAACCTTTCTTTACAATCAAACATCCATCTGGACGAATCAAAGATGTAAAATGCTCAAAACTTTCCCTGTAAGCATCTACTGTTCCATAAATATCCAAATGGTCAGCATCTACCGCTGTCACCACAGCCATATACGGGGTCAGCCAATGGAAAGAGCGGTCAAATTCATCCGCTTCAATTACCGTTAGGTCGCTTTTGTCCGACAGCATCAAATTACTATCATAATTTTTCAAAATTCCGCCCAGAAAAGCATTGCAATCCACATGCGACTGTTTCAACAAGTGAGCAACCATGGAAGATGTCGTCGTTTTGCCATGAGTACCAGCCACACATAAGCCTCTCGCACAACGAGTAATTTCGCCCAAAACACGAGCACGTTTCATCACTTCAAATCCATTATCCTTAAAATAGCAAAGTTCAGCATGGCACTCAGGAATGGCTGGTGTATAAACCACCAATGTCGTTTCTGGATTCTTGCAGTCTTCCGGGATAAGGCTAACGTTTTCTTCATAATGAATCGTTGCACCTTCTTCTATTAACTCCGCAGTCAATGAGGACGGAGTACGGTCGTAACCAGCTACTTTTTTACCTTTTGCCAAAAAATAACGGATTAGCGCACTCATTCCTATCCCGCCTGCTCCCACAAAATAGACAGATGTTATCTTTTTTATATCCATATCTTTCTTCTCTACCACAAACGATTCAAAATTACTATTTTCTTTCTATAATTCGCATGATTTCATCCACAATTTGTTCTGCACTATGAAAATGTGCCATTTTCGATATATGCTCTGATAAAGATTGAAGGCGGCTGTTGTCAAGAATCAAATCTAAAGCAGTCGGAACTAACTTCTTTCTTGCATCGACATCTGCAACCATCAAAGCTGCTCCTTTATCCACCAATGCCATAGCATTCTTAGTTTGATGATCTTCCGCAACATTAGGGGATGGAACCAACACGACTGGCTTCTTCAGAATACATAATTCTGATATGGAGCTGGCTCCTGCGCGAGATACCACCAAATCAGCAGCCTCATAAGCATAATCCATGCGGGATATAAAATCCGAACACCAAATCGGCATTCCTCGATAAGCTTTTAAATGTTTGGACGCTTCTTCATAATAATAACGTCCTGTCTGCCAAATAACTTGCACTCCAGAAGCAAGCAGTTTGTCCAAATCACCTTGAATGCTTTGGTTAATAGTACGAGCACCTAAACTTCCTCCTACGACAAGTAATATCTTCTTTTCTGGTGACAAACCAAAGAAACGTATAGCCTCTTCCTTTTTACCTGCCGCTTCTTCCAAATCTTTTCTAACGGGATTACCTGTCAGGACGATTTTATCCATCGGGAAGAACTTCTCCATCCCTTCGTAAGCTACACAAATACGATTAGCTTTTTTAGCTAATAGCTTATTTGTCACACCAGCATAAGAGTTCTGTTCTTGTATCAAAGTAGGAATTCCTAAAGAAGACGCCATCCACAAAGTTGGGCCACTGGCATAACCACCAACACCAACAGCAATATCCGGATTGAATTTCTTTATGGTCTTTTTTGCCACGCACAAACTCTTCATCAAGTTAGCCATGACTTTAATATTGTTCAACAGGTGTGTGCGGTCGAATCCTTTTACAGGCAGACCAACAATCGGATAACCGGCAGCTGGAACCTTTTCCATTTCCATCCGATTCTGAGCTCCAACGAATAAGATATCAATATCAGGAATTCTCTTTTTCAGGGCATTCGCTATTGAAATTGCCGGAAATATATGCCCTCCAGTACCTCCTCCGCTGATGATAACTTTATATTTTTTCATGTTTATCGTCTTCATTAATTGTATTATAAGC
>ERZ1034719.536-NODE-536-length-21765-cov-6.354721_pt1 | contig 21765 bp, 14 predicted proteins | sample MGYA00520703_ERZ1034719 | MGnify/ENA primary metagenome ERZ1034719 (study PRJEB33766, sample SAMN09781716) | gut metagenome | biome: gut microbiome | host: Homo sapiens | place: Madagascar | study: EMG produced TPA metagenomics assembly of the PRJNA485056 data set...
ATCGGCCGATATGACCGATACGACCGAAGACGACGATAAATCGGCGAAGAAATCGGCCAAATCGTCGACCGCGAAACCAAAGGCAAAACGCGCTGGATCAAAAGCCGGCAAAGGCTCGAATATCGACGATAAATCGGCAAAAGATCTCGAAGATGATGCAGAAATCGACGAAGATCTCGAAGATGATGCAGAAATCGACGAAGTAGACGACGAGAAAGCCGCGGAGGAAGAACTGCGCGAACCCGATTCGATTTTCATCGATCGCGGTGCTATTCTTCCAGAGTACATTCCTGGGACGTGTTTGTATGCCCTCATCCGCGATCCGGGCACGCTTTTCGTCTACTGGAATACGACATTTGAAAGCCCCAATGGCTGGGTTCTGACGGCCTACGATGCCTCGGGCAATGTTTTGCAATCGTTCACGTCGCCCATGCGACGCAGTGGTCGCGGTTATTTCCGCGTTCCAACGGCTCGCGTTTCGCGCGTCACGCTCTCACTCATCGACGAAAGTGGCCATAGCGAAGTCAGGCTCGAATCGCGCATTCGCATTGCGCAACAACTCGGTATTGCGCAATTGGCGATCGATCACGGGGAACGCTGGGTCGATTTTAATCATCATCAAGTCGTCTACGAAGCGCCTGCACAAGGGCGAGCCCCGGGCTACGATGCCGTCGTGGCGCAGGCACAAGCTCAAGCGCCAGGCGTCGTTTGGACGGGGGGCGGCTATAACCGCGCACTCGACGAACAGAATATGCCCAAAGACGCGACTTCGTCGCGCTTCGGGCGTCTCTCCGACACGCCTTCATCTGACTCGCATATCGGCGGCTTCGCAAGCTCCGATAAACTCGTTCGCCGATAAATCGCTACCCCTTGCAGTGCGATTCTCTTTCGACTGCAAGGCGATGCGGTTTCTTTCTTCTGATTAAACGGCTCTACGCCTTATCGATATATTCAAGGATGCATTTATGAGTTTACAAGGCTATCTCAGCATCGTCCTGCATGCACACCTCCCGTTCATCCGTCACCCCGAATACCCCGACTTCCTCGAAGAAGACTGGTTGTTCGAGGCCATGACAGAGACGTATATCCCGCTTTTGCGCATGATGCGTCGTCTGTGCGACGACAAAATCTATTTCCGCCTCACGATGAGCCTCACGCCGCCGCTGTGCGAAATGCTCGCCGATCCCTTGCTCCAAGAACGCTACGTTCATCACATCGACAAGCTCTCCGAGCTCGCCGAACTCATGCGCAAAGAAAAAATCGGCACCCCATTCCAAGATGCTGCCGCCGCGCAAGCCGACGAAATCGCCGAAACAAAGCGACTTTTCGAAAACGAATGGAATCGCCAACTCCTACCCGTGTTCAAGAAATTCCAAGACGACGGCGTCTTAGAAATCATCACGTGCGGCGCGACACACGGATTTTTGCCCCTCATGGCGACCGACGAGGCGCGCCGCGCCCAAATCAGCATCGCCGTCAACAACTATAAAAAGCACTTCGGACGCGCTCCGCGCGGTATCTGGCTTCCCGAATGCGCTTTCGTCCCCGGAATCGATGCCCTCTTGGCCGAAAACGGCATTACTTTCTTCATCCTCGAATCCCACGGACTCACACAGAGCAATCCGCCCGCTCGATACGGCACGTTCCGCCCCGTCATCACACCCGGCGGCGTCGCCGCCTTTGCCCGCGATCTCGAATCGTCGCGACAAGTTTGGAGCGCCGAAATCGGATACCCAGGCCACCCCGATTACCGAGAATTCTACCGCGACTGCGGGTTCGACCTCCCCTATGCCGAAGTGCGCCCCTACCTCCACGCCGACGGCGTGCGACGCAATACCGGGCTCAAATTCTTCCGAATCACGGGCAAAGTCCCCCTCGACCAAAAAGAACCCTACGTCCCCAATTGGGCTGCCGACCGCGCCGCCGAACACGCCGGAAACTTCCTCTTCAATCGACAAGCGCAATGCCGCTACCTCAAACAAGTCTTGGGCACCACGCCCCATATCACCGCGCCTTATGACGCCGAGCTCTACGGGCATTGGTGGTACGAAGGCCCGAAATTCCTCGAAATGCTCATGCGAAAAGCCGCCTGCGACCAAGACGAAATCCGCATGATTACCCCGAGCGAATACCTACAAATCGAAACCGTTCACCAAGAAGTCATGCCATGCCTCTCGAGCTGGGGCGCCAACGGCTTCTTCGAAGTCTGGCTCAACGACGGAAACGACTGGATCTACCCACACCTACACTGCGCCGAAGAACGCATGGTCGAACTCTGCCAGCGATTCCCCGACGCCCAAGGCGACCTCAAACGCGCTCTCAATCAAGCCGCGCGCGAACTCCTCTTGGCACAAGCCTCCGACTGGGCGTTCATCATCACGACGAATACTTCGGTCGAATACGCCGAAAAACGAACGCGCGACCACATCGCTCGATTCAACGGCATCTACGCACAAATCGTCGAAAATCGACTCGAACCCCAATGGATTTCCGAGCTCGAATGGAAAGATAACATCTTCCCAGAAATCGACTACCGCGCCTATATGCCCGTCGACCGACATCCACATGCCGGCGCCGTCTACACTTCCGACGACGAGTAATTCTCTTCGCGCAAATCGCCCTAGATCTATCGCGTTCTAAACTCGCCCGCGCTTTGCGCGGGCTTTTTCGTTTCCGCCCCCCCCCTTTGCCGTGACGCGGATTCTTGGGCTAGATCTATCCAAATCGCCCCATACATGCGCAAAATTCAATACATCAAACTCAAAACTGAATTTTGTTCATTATCGCGCCTCAAAAAATGGAACTATCCAACGCGAAAACAAAAGACTTCACGAGCAAAAGAACGATTTATTTTTTGCCTCCACTGTTCCAAATGTCGTATAATTGCCGACACTCAATCGTGCCAGTGCCCCTTGGCCCAATGCCGGAGGCAATTAAACCGTTGGCACTTTGCCACGGGAATTCAAACGACGGATGCCGACGATGAGCGAACTCAACGACAACACCAACAACAATCGTACAGTATCAGAATCAAATTCTGCTACACAAACGACGACCCAATCTCAATTCGATAAATCAGCCGATTCCATCGAATTAGATTCAAACTCGGCAGTCCCCGACGATCCCATACTGGAATCCGATGGCGCAAAACCCACGGAATTGCTCGATCCCGTCAAACGAACCGACGATACGTCTCCAGCGCCCCAAACACGCGATTCACATCGCAGCATCCCCGCCGCCAAACCGATCGAACCGATCAAAGCAAACGAAACGCGCCTTGCTTCCCCTCTCCCATCGATGAAACGCGCCGATTCGCGCCGTTCGGTCCCCGCGGTGGCCTCCCCGCTCGACGCACTCAAACCAGGCGAAAAGCGCGATTCGCGCCGCTCGATCCCTGCAGCCAAATCGTTCGAATCGCTAAAAACGACGGCGCCTAGCCAGTCGCATCCATCGAACCGCGCAATCCCAGCCGTCGCCCCTGCCCAGCCCGCCGCACCCGACGCATCGCACCCCGATACCGAAGACTCCTACTGCATAGGACTCAGAGGCTACGCAAAAGAACCTGCGCATAAAACCGCGGGCATATCCGAACCCGATACCGAAGACTCCTACTGCATAGGACTCAGAGGATCTGCTAAAAAGCCCGCACCAAAAGCCGATACCGAAGACTCCTACTGCATAGGACTCAGAGGATCCGCTAAAAAGCCCGCTCCCAAACCTGCCCCTTCTTCGATCAATGCGCCATCGGAAGACAAAAAATCTCCCGCAACAGCCGGCGCAAATTCAAACGGCTCAAATTCAACTGCCGCAAATGCAATCGACTCCGACAAATCGAGCGCATCGACCAAAGGCACAAACGCGCCCGACGACGATAAACGATCAAACGACCAAGCCCACGATGAATTGCTCTCGGCCATTCTCGGCGCAAACGCGAGCGACGATAAAAAGCAAGCCGACGACCACAGCTCCGATGAATTGTTCTCGGCCATTCTCGAAGCCAACAAAAACAGCGGTAAAAAGCCTATCGACGATAAAAACGCCCAAGCACCAGCCGATGCAACGAACGAAAAGGCCTGTAACGATATAAAAGGCGAAAATCCGAGCGATAAATCGCCCATTGAAAACGCCGAAAACAGCGCCGCCCCGATCTCAGGCGACGCCAAAAAACAAGTCGACGATAAAGACGAAAAATCGAACGACAAAATAGACGAAAAGTCGAACGACAAAAAAGGCGTAGCACTCGACAGCGCATCATCGATCGATAAAAAAGACATCGAAAACGACGTAAAAATCGACGCCAAAACCCAAGTCGATAAAAAAGGCGAAAAATCGATCGACAAAATAGACGACAAAATCGACGCCAAAAACCAAGTCGATAAAAAAGGCGAAAAATCGATCGACGTTAAAGGCTATAAAGATAGAGATAAAATCGGTGGAAAAGTCGACGATAACAGTCCCGAAATCTCCGACGTCGTCTGTGCCATCGCCGATTTGCCGACGCAAATGATCAACGCCTTCTGCGAAGACGAACCAGAGAATATTGTTCACAATTCTTCCAGCGATAGCGATAATATTCAGCTTTTCGACGAAACCGAAGAATTCGATACAATCAATCCGCCCAACATGCCGTCGATTCCCACCGTTCCGCCCTCAGAATTCGAGCGCACCATCGTCTTCGAACGCTCCGAAAACCGCTGGGACGAAGCCGACTCAAATACGCTCCCAAAACCCGGCGACACCGTCGGAAACTACCGAATCATCGACATGCTCGGCAAAGGCGGCTTCGGCGCCGTCTATCGCGCCAAAAACCTCACACTCGGCCGCGAAGAAGCCCTCAAACTCATCCTACCGAGCGCAAAATCCGAATGCGACGACATCGACAAGCGTTTCGAACGCGAAGTCGCCATCGTCTCGCGGCTCGAACACCCCAACATCGTCCGACTCTACAGCAGCGGCCTCCTCCCACACAACGTCCTATGGATGACGATGGAACTCATCCGCGGCACGCGCCTCGACAAACGCATCGACAAAGGCGCTCTCTCTTTCGCACGCGCAAAATCCATCATGAAACAAATCCTCAGCGGACTCATGGAAGCCCACCGACGCCAAATCGTCCACCGCGATCTCAAACCCGCCAACATCATGCTCGCCAACAAAGAAGGCTACGACGACCAAGTCAGCATTCTCGATTTCGGTCTCTCGAAAGCACTTGGCGCCGACGCCGATGCCGCCACACAAGACCTCACCCTGGCCGACTCGCGACGCGTCTACGGCACGCCACAATACATGGCACCCGAGCAACTCAACCGCGGTCACCTCGGCCCCTGGACCGACGTCTACGCCGCCGGGCTCATCTTCTACGAGCTACTCACCGGCCAACCCGCCGTCGTCGGCGACTCCCTCTTCGAAATCGCCTACAAACAAAGCTACGAAAACCTACAACTCCCATCCAACATGTTCGGCACCGCTCTCGAAGCCGTCATCATGCGAGCCTGCAACAAAAACCCCGCGCAACGCTTCGCACACGCCGGCGAATTCCTCCACGCACTCGAACGCATCAATACACCCGACGACCCGCCCTCGGTACTCGCAAGCTACCGCGCCGAGCCCACCATCAACCTCTCCGACAACGGCGAAAAAACGCGCATCTCCATGCCCGCCGTCCAACAAACAAGTGCACAACGCCCCGCCACCCCCGCCAAATCACATGTGCACTTCTACATCAACGTCGTCGCATACCCACTAGCCATCCTCGCCATACTCATCATACTGTGCGCCCTCTTCGGAATCATCCACTTCTCCTTCTAAATTCCGAATTTTCTTCGCATAACACAAAAGTTACAGCAATATTATTCGAGCTCGCCCCGCCGATTTTGCCCCTTTGCGCCGCCTATGCCGGCTCGCGCCCGCATACGGCTCGCGGTTTTGCCTATGCCGGCTCACACCGGCATACGGCCGCATTATCGGCGATTGCCTGCGGCAATTCGCCTCTTTGTTCGCCTATGCCGGCTCGCGCCTGCATACGGCTCACGCAACGCTATTGGCCCATGGCCAATACGCGTTGCTATCGCGCTATTGCCCTTTGGGCAATACGCGCTCTTTGTCGCGCTATTGGCGTTGCCAATACGCGCTCTTGGCCCAGCTATTGGCGTTGCCAATACGCCGGGCATGGCGCACAAAGTGCGCTTTTGCGCTTAATGGCAAAGGTGACAACCACCACAAAACAACTTTTGGCACATTTCATCGAATCGGCGCGATATATCTTTGCCATTAAGCGTCGCAGCCAACCCACCATGAGCCGTCTCCTTGTAATCCGTGCTCATGTGCTCGCCCACTTCTTTGACCGCCAAAACGACCTGATCGGGCGGAATCTGAGAACGAATACCCGCCAATGCCATATCGGCAGCCGTAATCGCAAAGTTCGAAAACATCGCATTGCGCTTGATACAAGGCACTTCGACAAGCCCAGCCACGGGGTCGCAAACGAGCCCCATGCAATTCTTTATCGTCAAAATCGCACCATGGACGACGTCTTCGGGCGTTCCGTCGTTCAAATGCACGACTGCTGCCGCCGCCATTGCTGCACCGATGCCGATTTCGGCTTGGCAACCGAGCGTCGCCCCCGCCGTCGGTATGTCGTCGTAGAATATCATCCCGATAAATGCCGCCACGAGCAACGCTTCGACGATCTTGCGTTCCAACTCTTTCGGGTCTTTGCCATCTTTGGCGAGTAGTTCGTACCAAGCGAGTAAAACACCGGGGATAATGCCGCAAGCGCCGGCCGTAGGACACGCCACGATCCGCCCCATGTGGGCGTTCGTTTCGGCGCTCGCCAAGGCATAGAGCGACGCCAAGGCGTGGAACGACGTAAACTTTTGACGTTCGAGATAAGCGCGCAATTTCGTCGAATCCCCACCCGACAACCCCATTTGGCTGCGTTCCGAATTCGCTAAGCCTTCTTGCACCGATTCCTTCATAATATTCCACAATTCGGTCATTGTGGCGAATATCTCTTTCTCACTCGAACCTTGAAGCTTCGACTCCAATTCGAGCGCAATCGTCAAGAGCGACTTTTTCGTATCTTTGGCATATTCGAGTGCTTCGTCGAACGTATTAAAGACGAGGGTGAGCTCATCGCGCGGTGCTCGCGACGTATAAATACGGGCAATTTTGCCACATTTCCCCTTCATCGGTTCATGCGCCAAACTCAGTTTCGACGCCAAAGGCGGCGCACCTATCCATAAATCGCGCTTGCCCGATATGCTCGGCACGAGCCGCGTATTGTTGATAAATCGCACCTCGACGATGCCACCGCCCGTCGAAAACCCCGCAACCGTAAACAATCCGTTGTCGGTCGTCGCCGTCACTTCGGCGATGTTGATGCAATCGCCCTGCTGGCGAATATACCGTTTATCTTCTTCGTGCGTCGCCGCGACAAAGCCCTCGAACGGTATCGCGCGCTTGTCGCGCCAAACGATCCCATTCGACAACAAGACCTCGATATCGCCCTCCGATTTGAGCTTGGGCGAATCGGGCGGTAACCCCTTGAGCCCAGCCCCCAACGCAATATGCGTCCCGTGCCCAGGGCCCGTATCGCGAAACGATCCAAACAACTTTATTTCGAATTTCTCGATCTTTTGAAAGTGACCTGCATCTTCGAGCGCCATAAATACGGCTCGTGCCAATTGGCCAATGCGACATGCGCCTGCCGTATGCGAGCTACTCGGCCCGATCATCGCTGGCCCGATGATATCGAACAGCGAATGGACTTTGAGCAACGCCACCAAATAACGGAACGCATCGACTTTGACCGATTGGATGATGTCTTCTTCGAGCGATTCTCGCACTTCGATTTCGAGGCTATGGCGCTCCTTGATCTTGCGAGAACCCGTCCAGCCGTTAAACGTCGACCAAAAATCGATCGTCGACGGCATGATCTGATGGCGCTGCATGATTTCGCAGATCTTGCGCAATACCGTCGTCTGCGGCGAATTAAATACTTCTATGCGGAATAACGTCGAATTTTCTAAGACTACCGTGTCGAACGAAATGCTCGACGACTGCTTCCGATGGTTGAGCGTCGTGCGCTTAAACGTCCCCATCCACGCCGGCGGATCGAACGGATAACCGCGACGCGATGTCTCGTCTTTGTGCCAAGCTATCGCTATCGAAAACTTCCCGTCTTCGTGCGCAAATACTCTCTGCAACGGCGAAAAATCGTGGTTCGTCAGCGTGCGAAGCACCGTCGCCGTGCGGCTCAAATCCGTCTTCCCTATCCACGAATCACAAGTATCGTGGTGGAGCGTAAACGTTTCACTCGTCGGAGCAAAACAACATTCATGCGCCGTCAACTGATTGCGAAGCAATTTCCAATGCGCGGCAATCACTTCTAGCGGAACCTCGCGCGAATAATTCCAGGGCATTTTGTCGAGGAAGTCGGCAAGTGCTAGGCGTTCATGATCTTCACGAACGAGCGGTTCGAGTGCGTGAAACACGCGCCGCCTATCGGCATTGAGCCGATAAGCTTCTACTGACTCTCGGTATAACACGGCATATACCTCTTCTCTAAGCCGTCAAAGGATCTATCCCTATCGGTGCATTTGCTCACGCAAAATACCCCACACCGATGGTGGCGTTCCTACCACACACTCAACCCACATTCAACTACACAAAACGCTTGAACGTTTACAAAATAGCCGACTTTTGGTAAATGGCGCGAGCCGCTTTGCGCGACAAACTCAAGCCAAAGCGCGTCTGTGCTATATTTTCAAATTCGCACAAATTATTTGAGAATATTTCGCTACATCTTTGCATTATTCCCAAATAACGCATCAATTCGACCGCTTATCACGGCAATTTGCGTTTTTCTTTTATCATCGATTTATTATGGATAGCGCATCGCGATCCGATTTGCCCCGATAAATATCAGTCAAGGTAGGCGTATGTTTCGTAACATTCCCCGCAGTGCACTCTACACAGCGATTCGATTGCTTTCGCTCGTTGCACTCGTCTTCGCATCGGCATTGGCCGTCGATTACTACTTCAATGCAAACACATTTTGCGGTGCTGGCGCTTCGTGCGACATCGTTGCAAAGTCGGATTTTGGCCAAAAATATGGCATTTTCCTGCCCACGCTCGGGCTCCTTGCCTACTCTTTCTTCTTTTTGACGAGCTTTTTCTTCACCAAGACGAAACTCAAAATCTTTGGCAAGTCGCTTTCGACGTTCTGGCTACCGCTCGCCATTATCTGTTGTGCCATCGGCGCGCTCCTCTTCGTCATCGTCCAGGCAACCGAAATCCATGCTTTCTGCTACTTGTGCATGGGTATCGATACCGCGGCGATGCTCATGGTCATTCCCGCCGTATTGCTCATGATCAATCGCAATACGGCCGAAGAAAAACACGCATCTTTCTTCCATCCGGCACTTTGGGTCGGTTTGTATATCATCGCCGCTGGCGGACCGCTCACTTGGGGGTCGTTCCAGCCTGCCGCCGTCCAATCGACTGCCCCAGAATACATTCAATCGATGTATAAATCCGGAAAAATCAACGTCGTCGAGATTTCCAGCTTCGATTGCCCACACTGCCGAGATCTCCACCCTCAATTCACAAAACTCCTCGCCGAATACGGCGATCAAATCAATTTCACGCGCATCACTATCCCCCTCGGCTCGCGCAAAGAAGCTTGCGTCGCCTATTACTGTGCTGAATTGCAGAAAAAACAAAACGCCTTCGCCGAATGCATGTTCGAAGACCCCAGCAAAGACGCCGACCGCATCCTAGCCCATGCCAAAGACTGTAGCATCGACGAAACGTCGTTCAAAGCATGCCTCTCCGACCCCAAATCGCTCGAAGCCATCGACGAACAACTCAAAAAACTCGGAACTATCAATTTCAAAGGCGCTCCTACCGTCTGGATCGACGATACCGAAATCGTCGGCTACGATGCAAACGCTGGCATGCAACGCTACAAAGATGCCATCGAAAAGCGCGAAATCTCCCTACAAGCCAAATATCCCCTAGCTTTCATCCTCGATCTCATCATCGCCGCTATCGTACTCCTCGCAGGCGGATTCCTCACGATGACGCGTCACCGCAAAGATTGCGCCGAAAACGCCCAAAAATCCAATCCAAACGAAGCCGAGGCTTAACCTCGTCACACGACTATGCCTCAACGAAAGACCGTCTACGACATTGCATCGCTCATTCTCCTCGCCACCGGAGGCGGTCTTCTCCTCGTCGCACTCTTCTTTGCCATCGACGAAATGTGGATTAAGGCGATCCTTTTTGCCATCGCCAGCGTCGCTTTATGGTATATGAGTACGGCTTTTGCGCGATTAGCCATTGCCGCCTCGGGGCGGCAATGACGTTTTGTTCCCGCGACCAAATCCAAAAATCACGACATTCCTACGAAACGATGAAGTTACGCCTCGATCCATTCCTCGGTTTTTTGATCATTCTATGTTTGGCTTGCGCCGCATGTCACGACGGCGATGTGCAAGACCGCGAGCAATATTACCCCTATAAAACGGGACAATTGCCCAAACAAACCGATGCGCTCAAAGCCGAAGAATACGCCATCTTCGTCAAAAAACACCCCGATTGGGATGCAGAAAAAACGCAACGCGAATTCGACCGCATTCAAAAGATGAGTGCGCAAAAATACGATCCCGACATTGCCCGATGGGCCGATCGAAAAGCCCTAGCCAATGCATGGCTCAAGACGCAAATCGAAGACGTCTACAGCCCCGAGACGATTGGCGACGATATGATCCAAGCCGCCATCGACGCCTATGCGTTCAAAAGCGGGCATCCTGCCCTGCTCACGGCGAGCCATTTGCTCATCAAACCCGACGAAAGCTCGACCGACGAAGAAAGGCGTTCGGCTCTCCAAACTGTACACGACAAAATCGTCCAATCGGGCGACTACACCGACGACGCGTTGCGCAGCTACGCCGAAACCCTACTCCATGCAGGGTTCCGCGCCGATATGAACGAAGATCTCACATTCCCGCGCGAAACGATGACGTCGTTCATGGGCGAGCAATTGAGCTATCAAAACGTCGTCGAACCGTTTGCCGAGGCGGCTTTTAAGCTATCGCCAACGCAAAAACTGAGCCCCATCGTCGAATCGCAATTCGGATACCACATCATCTTGTTCAAAAGCCTAAAACCAGGGAAAAAAGCTTCGATCCAAGACGATCGACAATTCATCGTCGATAACATCGTCATGCACGGACGAAAACTCGCCACCGCACAAATCATCCAAAATCTCATGAACGATGCAAAAGTCCTCATCGACGAAGAAAAAGTCAACGCCATCGCAGGGCTCCAATCCAACCACGCCCAAGAGGCCAGCGCCACGCCCGCCCAATAGACACCATTTTACTCAAACCACGATCCATCGCTCAAAAAGTACTCTATCGGGAGCTCAAACCCATATCGGCGCTTCTGCAAGTCGGTCAATCGCAATATCGTCGACATAAAGGGCGCATAATCTTCTGGCGCAATATTTTGGCACCCTAGCGAAGATGGCTTATTTTCTGCACAACTATGGATATTGATGCGAATTTTCTGCGCATCGACGTATTCGGGCGTGCGATCGGCAAAGGCGCTTTCGGCTCGGGCGATATCGGCATCCGATACGTCGAGCGACGCCCCCGTACTCCTCACGACTTCGATGGGCGATGTACCCACGAGCGCTATGTATTGCACGCTATCGCCCGAATCGTCATAAATCCACGATTTATCCCACGATATATCGGCATAACGGCGCACCGCCTCTATATGGGCGCTATCGCGCGTTCTGTGCCGTCCCACGCCATACGCATATTGCCCATTGTTGAGGTGCGCCGTGCCCTGTGCCCACACCGACGCCGGATTCACGACACAACGATAGAATTGCGCGTGCTTTACCCCATCTTCGACCCAAAATAAGCCCATGGCACTATCGAAATAATCGGGCTTATCGGCGCTCAAATGCTGGCGATCGCCATACGCCGACTGCGCAAAGCGCATGGCGCTATCGGTGCGCTCGAGGCAACGGCTACGCAAGCGAACACCGCGCAATCCGACCAATTGCAACGCATAATCTCGACGCATCCAAGCGCCATCGAGCCGTTCGACGTTTTCGCAATAGCGATCATACAATGCCGCTTCGGTCTGCCACGAAAACAGTACCCCCGGATCGAGATTCGGGCCTATCCATCGAACGCCCAACGATTCGAATTGCGCGATAAGCGCCTTTCGCGTTGCGCGCGCGACGATTCCCGTCGGTTCGATCCCCATTTCGCACTCGAATTCGGCAATGGCCCGCGCAAGCCCCGCGCCGCTCGTCACATCGCATTTGCTCCCAAACGACTCCGATAACAAGCGCCCAAGGCGGCGCATCCAGTCGATGCGCAATCCAAGCCGTTGTTGAATCTGGGCTGCCTCTACAAAATCGATATCTCTCCATCCCATGCCATGCACTCCTCGTCGCCATGCGTCGTGTTTTTTTGAACAAAAAGCGACCGCGATGCGTTTGCTGGTCGTGTTGCGTCGCCCCATACCAATTTGGTTGCACTGCGATACGACAAAATGTCAAAATGATAAAGTCATCTAGCAAACACGACTCTACGCGATTCTATATCGGATTCATTCAAGAGCATAGCGAGGAACTATATGAGAAAAGGGTTTCTATTCTGTAGTTTAATGGCGGCGTGGCTATTCGGTGCGCCAGCAATCGCCGAGCCCGTCGATTCAGCCCAATGGCTCAAAGACGATTACGTCGGCGTCGGCGCGATCGACATGCCAAAACTCGCACAACGCAGAATTTACACATATCTCATGGATTTCTTCGTCACCGATAAAAACGTCAAGCAGGCGTTTTCGATCATTCGTTCCTCGGGCATCGTCTTCGAAGAAATCTTGTCGCGAATCGTCGTCGGCATCCCTAGCGATGTCGACAAATCCGAACACATCATCTTGTGGGAAACGACAAAAGATTTGTCGCAATACAAGGCCATCTTCGCCTCGTTCGAAAACACGATCGACAAACGCAATCACCAAGACTTAGAATACTTCGCGACAAAGCGCGAAAACGAGTGCATCGCGATCTTGGGTTCCGTCCTCGTCTTGGGCAGCGAGCTCAAGGTCAAATCGATCCTCGAAGCCTATAAAGCGGGCTATACGGGCGGCATCACCAATCCAACGCTACAAACGCTGCTCAAACGCGCCAATAAATCGGGCGATGCATGGCTCGTCTTCGCACTCAACAAAACGCAACGCGAATCGATTGGGCGCGGCGATCCCATCGTCGACATGACCGCCACAAACGAAGGCATCATCCGGCTCGGCGACCTCCAATCCGGTCTACTCTCCCTCGACTTCTCCAAAGGTCTCAAATCGTCGGCCATCTTCGTCATGAACGACGATAAATCGGCTGCCCAAACGGCTAAAGCCGTCTCGGTTCTCTTGGCCAACGGGAAAAAAGACCCCGATGTCCAAGCTCTCGGCGTCGAATCGTTCCTCTCGGGTATTGCTTTCAACGCTTCAAAATCCGAAGTCACGATGACGATTAACTACGACCAGGCGACTTTCGATCAACTCATCGCCCTCGTCACCCAACTCGTCAAAAGCATGCCAGGGCAACCCCCTGCCAAAACCACGCCCACCACAGCCCCCGAAGCCCCAAAAGCTCAAGACAACGCCAACAACGCCCCCAATCCAAAGCACGCTAAACGCCCGACCCGCGTCGGCGATCCCAATGCAGGCGCAAAAAAAGCTCCCACCGGCACAAAAACAGAGAACGCCCAATAACTTTTTCTAAGAAATGCCTTGCTCGATGTGGTAATCCTAGCACCTAAGGCGCGCCATTTCTTGCGTGCAACTGCTCAAAGTCTTTTGCGACGGAGATTGTCATGATTACCCGACGTTCTATCGTCGATACCGTGCTCGTGCTAGGCATTTCGGCCTTCGTTTTTATACTCACCGTTTCCCACAATGGCATGAACTTTTGGGAGCCATGGGAGACGTCTACACTCCTGGCGGCTCAGCGCATGGCGCAATCGAGCATCCTCGAATCGTCGTTTTGGATCCCTCAAGTCGACAACGTTTTCGTCGCGCAACCCCTGCTACAGCTCTGGTTTTTATCGCTCTCGTCGCACATATTTAGCGAAATCGATCCCTTCTGGATTCGCTTGCCTGGCGCCCTAGCGGGCATTTTCATCGTTTGCCTTAGCTTTTTTGCCGTCAGGCAAGTTTCGACGCGCCGCGCCGCATGGATGACCGTCATCGCTCTCCTCACGATGCCCATGTTCGTCTTGAGCGGAAAACTCATCCACGGCGATATTTGGCTCATCGTCGCCGTTTCGACGCCACAACTGTTCTATCTGCTCGCCTCTTATGCAACGACTCGGCGAATGCACCGAACAATGCTCGTTTTTACGGGCTTATCTTGCTTTTTATCTTTCCTAGCCGGCGGCCTATTTGCCCTAGCCATCCTAGCCCTCAGCGGTGCGCTGTTTTTATTCGTCATGCGCCGGCATCCCCAAAAACAAGCATTTCTCAAGCCTCTGAGCTGTCGCTACTTCATCGTCAGCATCTTTTTGGCCTTCGTCGCCATCGGTGGCATCTTCGGTACTTTCGTCACGCAATCGCGCTACGCCATCGAACGGCGCACACCCATGACCCTAGCCGAAGTCAACAACGCACTCGATAACGACAACGTCATCTCGATCGAACGACGAAATCACCAAATCATCGGAACCGTCAAAAGCTCGAGCGCAACCCCCGATTCCCCCGAACAACGACCTTTCATCCTCGTCGAATCGCATTCAAATCTCAATACAAATGCCAACGAAATATTCGCGCAAAGCGAATCCGAACGAAAGACATTCGTCAATGATTTGATGTGGCGATTCCAAAAACAAACCCCCATCCGCGCCGAAAAACAAATCCCCGACCTCGAGGGGAGCTTCGAAAACGCCCTGCGCTTCTTCTGGTACCACACCAACAGCTCGTATAAGAAAAACGTGCTACCACTCGTGCGAACGACCGAGCCGTCGAAAGCTTTTGCCGACGCAAATTCGGCGATCTCTGCCAATACCTACAACGACAACGCCGTCTTGCAATCGGGCATTATCCCAACCCCTGTCTTCCGCACCGATAAAGGTACGCTATTGCGCGTCCTAAACGACGACAAGATTTCGCCGTGGATCGAAGTCCAAAATGGCGCCTATCAACGCGGATACGTCATGCGTTCGACCGTCGAGCCCACCGCTTCGACGCAAAATATCCGATGGTTTTCGTGGATCGATATATTGCTCTATGGACTCATGCCATGGGCTTGTTTCTTCCCCATTGCACTCGCCTGCCTCTTCGTCTCGCACAAAAAACTCGCCATCTCGAATGCGCCGTTTATCGGCGAATTTGCCCAAGATAAAAACGAAGCTAACGATGCGCATTCTGCGCTTCAAAAACTGCTCTTTTGCTGGATTATCGCCGATCTCATCGCCCTATTCGTCGGCGTCAACCAATGCAATCGCGTCTTTTTCGCAGGCATTGTCCCGACGGCAATTCTCTTTGGCATTGCCCTCAGCGCCCAAACGTTCTGGCGCACCGTGCGCAATAGCCTCGAAGCTCGCGTTTTCCTCATCGTCTTCGCTTGGGCAACGCTCTTCTTCGCCATGTATTCGCTCAACGACGAGCCCTATCGAATCGTGCGATATTTGCTCACCGATCCGCTCATGCATTGGGGGCAAAAGTTCTCTCTCCCATCGGAATTCATCGTCTATGCCATCATATTTGCCTGTCTCACGCCGCTTGCCTTTTCGGGCATTGCCGAGACGATACAAAACAGGCTCACGGCGCTACGCGAGCAGTTCAAACGGCCAAAACGCGAGGTGAGAACGAGTTCGAGCGCGACACTCATGCGCGTGTCGCGCGAAGAAACGACTCCCATGCCCTATGCCGCTGCGATAACGCTCACCCTCATCGCCGTCATCTCTTCGACCTATATCTATCACACCTATCTCCCCTCCGTGACCGAGAACCTCACCGAAGAAGCCCTCATTCAGCGATACTTCGAATTGGCAAACAAATCCGAACCCGTTTATCTGCTCTCGGGCGAAAACCATCAACTCTGCGTATCGTATCGAGACTGCGACCCAGGCTACGTCTGCGAAAGCAACCGTTGCCGTATCTCGACTTTCTCGTCCTATTCTCTCGACGTCGCCAAACCGATTTCGCGACAAAACATGCTACAAGCCATCGATCCCAAATCCCCAGCCGAAGCCGCGTTCTATATCATCCCAAAAGACGCCCTCTTCGACATCAACATCACTTATCGACACATGTTTGCCCAGGGCGCACGCAAAAACCTACCCGTCATCGATGCCCCTTCGTCGCGGCTCTATCTCATCGGAAAAACCGCAGAATCTACATCATCAAACCCTATGGACAGCATTTTCATCAACGAACTCCCAAAAGAAGCGACGAAAATGCAAATCCCCCTCGACGATGAAATCACACTCGAAGGATTTAAAATCGACAAACTCGATTTCGAATCTCAAAAAATCCTCACGATGACCGTGTTCTATCGCGTCACGCAAAAGATCAATGCACAAAATCAACTCAAATTTAGCTTCGAAATCGTCAATCGCAAGATCGGGTTCGAAGTCCCGCTCTTACCCAATCATTACGATGTCACCGAGCTCGCGCCATCCGATATCGTCGCTCGCAAGATCGATTTTTCTTTCCCCATGATGCCACGTCACGACGTCTTATCGGTCAAGATTGCCACGGCTCAATCCGAAGCACTCATCCCCATGACGACGATCGATTTTTAATCAGCCTATGCAAACGATAGTTCTCATCGTCGCCTACGACGGCACGCCGTTTTCGGGCTGGCAGCGACAAGCTGGCGCCCGCACCATTCAAGGCTGTCTCGAGGCTGCGATTTCTAAGATTAATAACGCCCCCACCACGGTGCGCGGCGCCAGCCGTACCGATGCCGGCGTCCATGCACAATACCAAATCGCCGCCTTCGAAACCGATCGAAATTATCCCCCCGATCGCTGGGTCCAAGCCCTCAACGCGACGACGCCACCCGAAATATTCATCCGACGCGCACTCGTCGCACCAACCGCCTTCGAACCCCGATTCGCCAGCCGCGGAAAACACTACCGATACACGCTCTACGAAGGGCACTTCGTGCCACCGCACTTGCTCAATCGCGTCGCTCGAACACGAAAACTCGACCTCGACAACATGCGATTGGCGGCTCAATACCTCATCGGTACGCACGATTTTTCGTCGTTCCGAGCTATCGATTGCCAAGCCAAATCCCCCATCCGAACGATAACTCAAATCGACATCACGCGACGAAGCGATGCTTTCGTCTATGCCCCTTTCCCCATCGATGATGCGCACCAAGGCGACGAATCGCTCATCGAAATCGACGTCTTCGGGACGGCGTTTCTCAAACAAATGGTGCGCATCATCGTCGGAACCCTTATCGAATTCGGACTCGGACGCCACGCCGCCGAAATGATTGCCATTCGCGACGCCAAAAACCGCACGGCGGCAGGCGAAACCGCTCCCGCCTCGGGGCTCACGCTCGTCCGTTCGTGGAGCGAATGCGACGATTGGACATAAATCTCTATTGGCGCATTTCTTCGATCGTCGGGCTACACAAGCCATCGAGTAGCGATTGAGGAATCGCGCCCAAAAGGGCGCCAACTAGTGCCAATGCCCACGGCAACGAGCAACCCGCCGACCGCCCGGTCACGATCGTTCCATCGACGACGAAGGGCGCCTCGACGACTTCGCGCCCCATCCGATCGCGCACGCACGGATGACACGTCACATCGCGCCCTTCTAAAACACCTGCTCGATCCAAAACGAGCGGAGCGGCGCAAACCGCCGCCAAAATGCCGCCTCGCGCCGATTGAGCACAAATCAGTTCCCTCAGCTCATCGCACGCCAATAGCCCCTCGACGCCCTTCATCCCGCCGGGCAACACGATCGCATCGAATTCCCCGTTCCCCATCACCGATTCATCGCCCAACGACTGCGAAACGCACAGTTCCAAACCATGCGATCCCACCACACTCGCGCACGGCGACGTCGAACAAACGGTCACATCGATCCCCGCGCGACGCAATACGTCGATAACCGTCACGGCTTCGATCTCTTCAAATCCTCGATGTAAAACGACTAACGCGCGTTTCATTTTTCTACCCCTTCTGCCATCATCATCGATCGATACATAACCATGCACGCGCCATATCGACGCCGCAAAGCTATTCCAAAAAATAGGACTGATTTTCGCTTCTTTTGCGTTACCATATACAGCGGTTAGACGTTACCGCTCAGGAGGTCGAATGATATCTATACGCACATGGATGACGCTTTTTATCGCGCTTTGCGCTCCGAGTCTCGCTCACGCCCAAAGCACCACGCCTACCGGCGATCTATCGCCCATTGCCCCATTGTACGCCCAAAACGATCCATCGCATACGGGAAAGCAAAAAGACGATAAGAAAGATAGAAAAGCCGATAAAAGGCAAACTAAAGACGAAAAAAAAGATAGAAAAGCCGATAAAAGGGAAGCTAAAGACGAAAAGAAAGAAAAAATAGCCGATAAAAGGCAAACTAAAGACGAAAAAAAAGCCGGTAAAAAGCAGAGCAAATCCGGCGATGTAAAAAAATCGTCGAAGAAAAATGCGCCTCTGAGCCGCGAAGAGCTCTTAACAAACATTGTCAACCGCCTAGACGACGTCACTAAAGCATACGAATCGGGGCAAAAGGGAACCGCCGTCGTCCTATGCCGCGAAATCATCGCCGACCTCACACCCATTATCGACGATGACAATTCCATCCAAATCGCTCTCGCTTGCGGTAGCCTCTTTGCAGAAAACGACCTAAACGACGAAGAATTGGCGCTCTACGAACAACTCGAAAAACTCGAACTCACACCAGAGATGAAGAGCAAAATCTGCCTCGCCAAATCGACCGTCTTGACGAAAATGTTGCGCTACGAAGACGCCAAATCGCTCATGCTCACATGCCCAAAACACGAGCCATTCGACAAAATGATCGAGGGGAATTTGGCCGAACTCTATATGACGATGGGCGACTTGCAAAGCTCGATCGATGCCTATCGAAAAGTCACGACCGACAATCCCAAAAGCGAGCATGCCCTCTATGGCTTGGCATCGGCACTTGCGCGCAATGGTCAATGGCACGATGCCCTCGATCAATTCATGCTCGGCGTCAAACGCGATCCTGGCATCACCTTTATTAAAACGTCTTTCTTCGTCCCAAAACCCGAAGGCGATTATCAAAATGCCTTTATACAGCTCGCCACACAACGATACGACGAAGCCAAATTCTATCTCAAACGCTATATCAAGGGCGAAGAACGTCTCCCCTATAAAGCCGTTGCCGCTTGCGCACTCGATAAGCTCGAAAAGAGCGACGTCGCAAAGCGCGAACAATACCCCGTCTTGTTGCGAAAAGTCCGTTCGGCGGCCATCGACGCATCGGCGCGTTATATCGCCTTTGTCAACGTCGATTTCGGGCCGCAAAAACAAGTCAAAAGCGAGCTATGGGTACTCGATACGCAGACGGGGAAGACGCACAAAGCGATTGCTGGCGAAGACGATCTCTTCGTCGATGCAAAATTTATCGGCGATACGTCGCAACTGCGCATCCTTGGCGTCGCTCAGCGATATGAACTCGATGCAGCACAGCCGCAAAAGGGCTACTACATCTTCGAAAACATCTCCAATACACTCCCCCTCGCGCTCATGCCCTCGGCAACCGATATCATGTCGCTGACGACGACGAATAAAATCGCCCTATCGCCCTGGAATTTCGACAACGCCAATGCCATCCTCACATCTGCTCCAAGCGATTCCGTCCGCTTCGCTCTCCTCTACGACCACAATACGGTGGCATTTGCGAGCCTCGACAAAACGACTTTCGTCAGCCTCGCCGCCGCCAAAAATGCGCCAAACGAAGCCACCGAAATCGCAACGCTCCCCATGCAGTTCGACGTGCGAAAAATCGCAGCTCATCCCAATAAACCGATTTTTGCCCTAGCCATTCAAAGCGGCACGCTACTCGTCGACGAAAAGGGATCTCCCATCACCCTCATAGGCTCACCGACGCCCGACACGGGAACCGAAGTCGTCGCCTTCGACCCAACGGGGAAATGGCTACTCTCCCTGAGTGAAAACACCGTCGAAATACGAAGCGTCAACGACGTTTTGGCACCGCCAACGGCGCAATGGACTTGTAGCACCCAAACACCTCTCACCATCGCCACGCGTAAACCCTAAACGCCACATCTTCCGTTCCTCGCCCCCCTATCGATCGCAAAACAATGACGAGGGCAAAGACAAAGACCAGCTTTTTAAGCGAATAAAAAAGAGATCTGTAAAATGAAACACCTGACATATCTCATCGTATTGGCATGTATGCCCTTCATTTCGTGCGCGGGTTGTCAGAAAGACCAAGTCGCAGCAGCGCCATCCGAAATGCCACCCGCCCAAGTCGACGACGTCGACATGGCAAAAGACAAAGCCGAAGTCGACGACGCCCCAATTGTCCAAGAAAATGCAATAAAATTGCATGCAAAAGACGATCGAACGAAGAAAGAAAGGCGATTCCGAATAGAAGACGAACAAAATACCGTCGACATCTTCGACAACGCGGGTCCTGGCACGGTCTTCGTCACGCAAAATCAAATCGTCCGCGATCGATATACGATGCGCGCCACCGAAGTCCCGGCTGGCTCTGGATCGGGCTTTATATGGGATACCGACGGCCATATCGTCACAAATTACCACGTCATCGATGGCAGCTCACATCTCACGGTCACGCTCTACAATCAAAAGACTTATCCGGCGAAGCTCGTCGGTGGCGAGCCCAAGAAAGACATTGCCGTGCTAAAGATCGATGCCCCAGCCGATGAATTGACGCCCATTCCGCGACCCGACGACACATACGAACTCGCCGTCGGGCAAAAAGCCATCGCCATCGGCAACCCATTCGGGCTCGATCACACGATTACGACGGGCATTATCTCGGCCATGGGACGCGACCAACTCGGCTATGGCGGCGTGACGATTCGCGACATGATCCAAACCGATGCCTCGATTAACCCCGGCAACTCGGGCGGTCCTCTGCTCGACTCGAGCGGTCAACTCATCGGCATGAATACGATGATCTTCTCGAAATCTGGCGCCTCGGCGGGGATTGGGTTTGCCGTGCCGTTTTCGACGATTAAACGCGTCGTGCCACAAATCATCCGAACGGGAAAAGCCCAACAAATCGGGCTCGGCATATCGATCTTGCCCGATGCCATTGCTCGCCGAAACGGCATTCAAGGCGTCATCGTGCGCCAAGTCGCCAACAATTCCCCAGCCGCGCGCGCCGGGCTGCGCGGCGTCGAACAAAACTATCGCGGCACCTATATCGGCGATGTCATCGTCGGCATAGACGATAAAAAAGTCACGAACTACGACACGCTCTATAACGCCCTCGATACACACCAACCCGGCGATACGATCCAAGTCAAAATCCGACGCGAAGGCAAAATCATCTCCCTCCCCGTCGAACTCTACGTACTCCCCGATTAGTGGTGTCGGGTTTCCAATCGTCCCTACCACCAGCGCCCCGAAGGGGCGCCAGAACACAGCCCGGGGTAAGCAAAGCGCAACCCCCAAATGGCGATGGGGTATTATAAACCCCGTAGGGGTTTCCGCGAGTAGCCCC
>ERZ1034719.540-NODE-540-length-21677-cov-6.964804_pt1 | contig 21677 bp, 14 predicted proteins | sample MGYA00520703_ERZ1034719 | MGnify/ENA primary metagenome ERZ1034719 (study PRJEB33766, sample SAMN09781716) | gut metagenome | biome: gut microbiome | host: Homo sapiens | place: Madagascar | study: EMG produced TPA metagenomics assembly of the PRJNA485056 data set...
GCAGACAATAGCCGCGCAGAGCGTCGTATTGCCCCAGCGGGGCGATAGACGCGCAGATGTAGGCAAAAAAGTGTGGGGTATGGCCTGTGGTGGATTGTGGGGGCCGTGGGAGCGCAAACAAACGCGAGATTGTGTGAAAGTATTTCAAAAAAAGTGAATAATCGTAACACTTTTTTTGTTTTTTTGTTAAAATGTAATGCCTTTTTTTCCCTTTTAACCCTAACAAAAAGGAGATGGTTATGAAGAAGGGATGGTTACTTTTTCTGAGCGTTTTTTTAGCGGGGTGTGCATCGGATGCCGCGCATGACGATCAGACTGAGTGTAAGTCGGAGGATGGCAGGTCGTTTTTCTGCAAGTCTGGCCAGTTGTGTGGCCCCAACAATAAGTGCTTCGACGTGAGCGATGAGCATTGCACGGGGTATGGCGAAGGGTGCACCAATGGCAACACGTGCGACACGAAAGAGCAAAAATGCGTGTGTCGTTCGGACAAGAACAAGGCTTGTTCGCTTTGGTGCACGCAGAACGATGGTTGCGTCGATTTGAAGACGAACCCGAAGCATTGCGGTGCGGAGGGGACGGCTTGTGACGTGAGCAAGGCGGAGATGTGCGTAGAAGGCGTTTGTTTAGACAAGTGCCCGTCGGATTATGAGAAATGCGGCGATGTGTGCATCAACACGGAGACGGACCCGAACAACTGTGGAGGTTGTAGCGTGGCGTGTCCGGTGCCTGGCGAAAACAACGTGAGCCGTAGTTATTGCCAAGCAGGCGCATGCAAGATCGTTTGCGCGCCGACGTATTTCGATGCCGACGAAGACATCTCGAATGGCTGCGAGAAGCAGGTCAAGAGCGAGTGTGGCAACGGGATTGTCGAGGAAGGCGAGGCTTGCGATGGCTCGAAGCTCGACGACCAGACGTGTGAGACGTTGGTTGGTGAGGGATCGCGCGGCACGCTTTATTGCAAGTCGGATTGTCGATCGTTCGACACGAGTGAGTGCACGGCGGCGACGACGTGTGGCAATGGCCGGCGCGATGGCGACGAAGTTTGCGATGGCGTGGATTTAGGCGGTGCGACGTGTGAGACGGTCGTCGGTTTGGGTTCGAAGGGGCACTTGGGTTGCCAAGCCAACTGTGCGGACTTCGACACGAGCGAGTGTTCGGCTCCGACGACGTGTGGCAATGGCAAGCTGGACACGGGTGAAGATTGCGATGGGACGTTGATTCCGACGGGTTCGACGTGCGCCACGGTTCGCGGCGTCGGGTCGACGGGAACGCTGTCGTGTTCGTCGCATTGTACGTTTGATATTTCATCGTGTGGTACGCCGTCGGTTTGTGACAATGGCTTGGTCGAGATTGGCGAGGCTTGCGATGGCACGAACTTTAACGGTTCGACGTGCGAATCGATTATCGGGAAAGGGTCGACGGGGACGCTCGTTTGCGAAGGTTGCAAGACGATCTCGACGGCACATTGTAGTGCGCCCTCGACGTGTGGCGATAACAAGGTTCAAGAGAGCGAAGCATGCGATGGCACGGATCTCAAGGGCGCGACGTGCGCTAGCGTACTCGGCGATGGATCGACGGGGACGTTGAAATGTGCGGCGAACTGCGGTTCTTATGATATATCGGGTTGCACGGCTGCGTCGAAGTGCGGCGATGGCATTATCAGTGGCAACGAAGTTTGCGATGGCTTGAAGCTCAACGACCAAACGTGTGCGACGCAAGTCGGTTTTGGTTCGACGGGGGTGCTCAAGTGCAATAGTACGTGTACGGGATTCGATACAGCGCTTTGTTCGGGTTCGACGACGTGCGGCAATGGCAAACTCGAAAGCAATGAAGTTTGCGACTTGAACAACGTCAAGGGCGCGACGTGCGAATCGGCCGTAGGCAAGGGTAGCAAAGGTACGGTATTGTGTGGCAACGACTGTACGTATTTGAACCTTTCGGGTTGCTCGGCGCCGACGATGTGTGGCAATGGCAAGCTCGATGCAGGTGAAATCTGCGACAATACCAAAGATTCTAAGGTGCCGTCGTGTGAATCACTCGTCGGCAAAGGCAGCAAAGGCGCGGTCAAATGTGGCGACGGTTGCAAGCATTGGGATACGTCGGGATGTTCGAAACCGGAATCGTGTGGCGATGGTTCGATAACGGCGCCCGAGGTTTGCGAGCCGAATAATCTCAATGGCCATACATGCGCGAGCATTTTGGGCGAAGGCGCGACGGGGCTTTTGGCTTGTAGCAACAATTGCATGAGCTTCGACACGTCGCGTTGTAAGGAACAGCCCAAATGCGGCAATGGCAAGCTCGATGTGGGCGAAGTCTGCGATGGGCAGTTGCTCAACGGAGCGACGTGTGCGTCGCAAGTCGGCTTTGGTTCGACGGGTTATTTAGTATGTAATGATACGTGCACGGGCTTTATAACGGCCAACTGCTCGGAGAAGAAGACGTGCGGCAATGGCGAATTGGAGAACGGCGAAGTTTGCGACGGTTATAACCTCAATGGTGCGACGTGTGCTTCGGTCGTGGGCTATGGTTCGACGGGTACACCGGTTTGCAATAGCACGTGTACGGGTTATTTGCGTGGAACGTGTACCGAAGCATTGACGTGTGGTAACAGCAAACTCGATGCAGGTGAACAATGCGATGGCGTGTTGCTCAACGGTGCGACGTGTGAAACGGTCGTAGGTTTTGGTTCGAAGGGTACGCTTTCGTGCGATGGTTATTGCCGTTATAACACGACGAACTGCTCACCGGCGGTGACATGTGGCAATGGCAAGCTCGATGCTGGCGAATCGTGCGACGGTACGACGTTTAAGGATAACATCAAGACGTGTAATACGTATGCGCCGACGATTTACAAGAGTGGGTCGCTCGTATGTACGTCGGATTGCAAGATCGACGTGTCGCAATGCAAAGCGTATTGCGGCGATGGTTCTGTAAACACGACGGTTAAAGGTGTAGCCATTAACGAGGCGTGCGATGGCAATAAATTCCCGACGTCGAAGAATTCGTGTGACAAAGTCGTCGGTCCGGGTTCAACAGGCACGCTCATGTGTAGTGCCAATTGCAAGGCGATCGATACGCGTCAGTGTACGGCCGCGGCGATTTGCGGCGACGGCGTCGTCAATACGGCTAAAGAAGAATGCGATGGCAAGGCATTCCGCAATGGTTCTGCCGATTGCTCGCTTTATGGCGATTTCAAACATGGCAAGAATGTGAAATGTTTGAGCAACTGCATCGTCGATACGTCGATGTGCGAGCCGAAAGTGAGCTGTGGCGATGGCAGCGTCAATCAAGACACCGAAGAGTGCGATGGCGATAAATTCCGTCATAATGTCGACCGTTGTATCGATTGGGATCCGTCGTATGAATCGGGCAAAGTGACTTGTAATAAAGCGACGTGCAAAGTCGACTATGGCGCATGCGTCAAGAAAGTGACGAAGAAATGCGGCAATGGCAAGATCGACGATGGCGAGTCGTGCGATGGCACTTTGTTCTTTGGTGGGAATGACGAGTGCGCGAAATACGATTCGCAATCGTATAGTGGTGGTAAGCTCAAATGCAATCCCACGACATGCGATATCGATGTGAGCGCGTGCGTGAAGAAGGCCGAGGCGCCCAAGTGCGGCAACGGCCAGTTGGATCCGGGCGAAATTTGCGACGGCACGACTTTTGCGTCGGGCGTGAGCACGTGTAATGCGTATGCACCGACGATGTATAAAAAGGGCCAACTCAAATGTGGTAGCGATTGTAAGACGATCGACACGAGCGCGTGCAAAGCGTTCTGTGGCGATGGAATGCTCAATACGACATATCACAAAGTGCCCATTAACGAGCCGTGCGACGGTACGAAATTTAGCACGAAACTCAACACGTGTGCGAAAGTCGTCGGCTCAGGTTCGACGGGAACGCTTTCGTGTAATGCCGATTGTACGATTAATTCATCGAAGTGTTCGAGTGCCAGCACGTGCGGCAATGGCCAAGTCGACGGCGACGAAGATTGCGATGGCACCAAATTCTTAGCTGACGAAGACAATTGTAAGGAGTGGAGCTCGATCTATAGCGATGGCAAAGTGACATGTAATAAAGATTGCACGATCAATTACAGCGCTTGCAAGATCGCGGCAGCTCCGATTTGCGGCGATGGACTCGCCAATCAGGATAGTGAAGAATGCGATGGCGATTCGCTTGGTAAAGCTTATGACTCGTGGAATTGCTCTGATTTTGGCGAAGAATATACCGGCACGATGAAGTGCGGTAGCGATTGCCGTATCGATGTGAGCGCTTGCCAGCTCAAGCCGCAACAGAAATGTGGCAATGGCGAACTCGACGCAGATGAATTCTGCGATGGCGATAAATTCCTCGATGGCGAAAACAAATGTAGCGATTGGGGCTCGTTTACGAGTGGCACGGTCAAGTGTAGCGCGACGTGTGAAATCGATACGAGTGATTGTCGAGTCAATTACTGCGGCGACGGCAAAGTCGGCGGAGACGAATGGTGCGACAAGAGCGAGTTCATGGCAGGTCTCGATACGTGCCAAAAAGTGAGCTCGAATTACTCGGGTGGCAAGCTCAAATGCAATGCCGATTGTACGATCGATGAATCGGGCTGTACGCGCAAATGCGGCGATGGCGTCGTCGATGAAGATGGCGGTGAGCGGTGCGATCCGAACCCAGGAGGCAATCCCCTCTTTGCTAAAAATAAGAATACGTGCAACGACTGGGTGAAAGGTACGACGGGCACGCTCGGTTGTACATCGACATGCGAAGTCGACACGTCACAATGCAAAGCGAAACCGTCGGCATATTGCGGCGATAAAGTCGTCAATACGGCGGCCGAAGAATGCGATGGCGACAGCTTCTTGCTCAACTACAAGACTTGTAAAGCGTATAGCAATCAATACACGTCGGGTAACCTAAAGTGTACAAAAGATTGCAAAGTCGATACATCGGAATGTTATGCGCCGAAGTGTGGCAACAACATTTTAGACGATAACGAATATTGCGATGGCGACAAGTTCATGTTTGGCATTTATACATGCGTCGATTACAGCGATACGGCATATAAGGCAGGCTTGCTCAAGTGCACCGATAAATGTACGATCGACACGTCGGCGTGCGTTGCGGCGGGTCCCGTTTGCGGTAACGACATTCTGGAAGACGACGAATGGTGCGACACGACGAAGTTCCTCGACGGCAAAGACAATTGCACGGATTGGGGCGATTACATTGCAGGTAAGGTGACTTGCAATGCAAAATGCGAACTCGATCTCAGTGCTTGCGTCGCGAAACCCGAAGCCAAATGCGGCGATAACAAGATCAACGTCGAAGGTGAAGAGTGCGACGGCACGGCGTTCTATGCCGATGTCAAATCGTGCGTCGAATACGATTCGAAGACGTATAACGGTGGTACGCTCAAGTGCACCAAGCAGTGTCGCTACGACTTTAGCGGTTGTCAGAAGATTCCGACTGTACCCCAACCCGTATGTGGCAACAACGTCGTCGAAGGCAAAGAAGATTGCGATGGCATGGCATTCTATGCCGACTATAAAACATGTGACGAGTATTCGTCGAAATACTCTAGCGGCAATCTCAAATGTACGAGTGATTGCAAGTACGATTTCAGCGAATGCAAGACGGGCGATCTTTGTCGCGAAGATGACGTGTATTGCAGCACCGACAACAAATTGTACATTTGCGATCGCAAAACTGGCGAGCCTGCAAAATGGGAATTGACGGATGATTGTAACAAAACAGCCAATCAGATTTGTGATGTGACCACGCTTGGTTGTATTAACAAGCCGGCACCTGCAACAGATTTGAAATGGTGTGCATTCCATTATCTCGATACGAATTCAAAAGTCGGCTACGGTCGTGTTTTGATGCCCACTGGCGTATCGACAGACGATATGATTGCCTATATGGCTTGTACGACCGATCTTTCGAAGCCCGTGAAGACTTGGGATATGATCGATTCCAGTGAGAATGCAGCTTGTTCGAACTGTGGCGACAATAAAGAGTTCATGACGGTTCCATACGTGAATGTGAAACCTGGAACGAATTATTGTACATTCGTGTTTGAATTTAACAATGATATGTTTGCTTGCCGTCCGCAACAAACGGGCGCAGCAGAACCCATCTTGTTGAACGATAATTCGAAGCTCCCGGCGACGCTCACGCGTACGATCGAGACGACAGTCGTTTGTAGTGAAAGTGCAGTCAAATGCGATGGCAACAAGCTCATGATGTGTGATGAAAACGCATGGGTCGAGTATGAGGTTTGCGAAGGTGCAACGCCCGTTTGTGACGCCAAAGCACAAGAATGCAAAGCAGCCGCGACGACGACGTATGACAACCTCGAAAAGTTTGACGACATTAAATCAAACAATCAGAATTATTCGAATGTAAAGACGTATACTTATAAAGATGGATCTAAGCTAGTCGCCGAAAAAGTTGCGGTTTATGCTAAAACGAATGTCATCGACGGCGGATCGATCGTCGCGAAAGGCGATAAAGCAAGCAAGATTACGATCTCTGGTCTGAAATCTGGCATTGGTACGCTTTCGTTCGATTACAAGTTGTGGACAACCAGTGATCCAGCCATTACGGTCAACGTAAAAGTTGGTGATCGTACGACGTGGTTTAATGTCACGAAGTCCGATACGACGAAGCGATCATTCGAATACTCGCCTATGGAAGTCGGCGCTAAAGATGTGACGATTACTTTCACAAATGAAAAAGCACGCGTCATTATTGACAATATACGTTTCACAAGTGCGCATTAATATATAAAGTTTAATGCGTCGTAGGGCTCTGTCTTTTTGGGCAGAGCCCTTTTTTTGTTTTTGGGGCCACGGCTATGTGCTCGGGCTATCGCCCTTGCGCGCATACGCCTATGGCGGCGCGCCTATTTCTGCGAAATACGGCGCGCTTTCCGTGCTATGTGCTCGGGCTATCGCCCTTGCGCGCATACGCACGGTTTTTTTATGGTTTGTCTAGACATCCCATTCGGGTTGGCGGTGCCCTAAATACAAAATGCCGATTTTTGGGTTATCTTCGACGATGCGAGAAAAGATCGTTTGGCACAGTTCGGGTTCGATTTCGCTCGTCATTTGGTCGATGATGAGGAGTTTTGGTCGATTGGCGAGGGCCCGAGCGAGCATGACGCGTCGCTGTTCTCCACCGCTGAGGCGAGATCCGGCCTCGCCGATAGAATCTCGCCCGATTTGTTTGGCGAGTGGCTCTAGACAGCATATATAGAGGAGATGATTGAAATCGTCGTCGGAGAGATCGGGGCAGAGCATGGCGATATTGTCGCGCAAAGAACCGCGGAATAGGATGGCCTCTTGAGGGACGAATCCGATCGAACGGGAATCGCCATCGGGGATCGATATGGTGCCTTTAGGCGTTGGATAGAGCCCCAAGATGCATCGTGCTAGAGTCGTTTTCCCCGAACCCGATGGCGCGAGTATGCATCGTTTTTCGCCTTCGCGTATGGCAAAAGAAAAGTCGTGCCAGACTTCGTTGTTGTGGAAGGCAAAGTTGAGATGATCGATTCGCAAGACGTCGGGCGAAGAGGCGGTTGAAAATTCGACGCGATCGATTTGGGGGAGTTGTTCGATGACATTGGCTCGGGATCGACCTTCGACGTATTCTTGATATGCGCCAAAGAGGCCAGTTCCCGAACGCAAAAGCCCAAAGAGCCGAGCCAAATAGATTTGGAATCCGACGATGGCGCCGACGCTGAGCGTTCCTTCGATGGCGTAGTAGCCGCCGATGCCAAAGATGAGAACGACGGAGAGCGCTTGTAGTATGTCGAAAAAAGGACCTTGGATGGCGATGAGCTTTTGTAGTTTGTGCGCCGAGGCGGCAGAGGCTTGGGCAGAGGTATTGAATTCGCCTTCGAATCGCTCGTCTTGGTGTAGCGCACGGATCGACGTAATGGCTCGGAAGACGTCGATAATTCTTCGGTATAGGTCTTCGCGTTTTTCGTATTCGTCGCGAATCGCAGGTCGTATGTTGCGACGCATCCATAGCCATAGACCGGCTGCGCATGGGCAGAGCAGGAAGCAGATACAAGTAAGCGGGACCGATAGCGTTAAAAGCGCGGCGAAGCTCCCGACAGTCGTGATGAGGAGGGGGATGCCTTGATTGAACACGGCTTCGAAAAAGCGTTGTTCACTCGTTGCCGAAAACAGAATTTGCCCCATCGTTTGACCTTGTGAGAGATCGGTGAGGGGGCTAATTTCGGCATATAGGCATCGATGAAATAGGTATTTTAGGCGGTTTTGCTCGATTCGAAGCCCCATGCTGGCGATTTCGCAACGGCTCCAAAATCGCCCGAGCGAAGCGAGGATTTGGACGATGGCGACTGCCGCGATCCAGAGGCATAGGATTTCGATCGAATGGGTTTCGACGCCGCGATCGATGGCTTGAACGAGCCCCCAAGGCGCGATCGTGTCGAAGATGCAAGCCAAGGCGAGGCAAACTAGCGTGAGGATGAGTCGTCGTCGCGATAGTGTATCGTTTTCGAAGAGTCGTTTGAGCATGGGGGCAAGTGACGATTGAAGAAAATACGAAAAAAGCCCGAAAAATCGGGCTTTGATAAATCAGGATGCCATCGGCGCGTAGAACGATGCGTTGCAGGTTGTGCAAAAAGCATCGTTCTATGGTTTGGTCGGATTCGTCATGCTGGGGGGGAAATCTCTGCCATGCCCTGTGCTGCCTTGAATGAGTGAGCTCAATTTTCCAAGGCATTCGATTTTGGGGGATTCGTAGCGACGCGTGCTGGGGCAATTGGATTGAGAATTGTTTGACGTATGGCGTTCTGATTGGGGCGTTGTATCGAGTTTCATGGCGTTATCTCCTCGTAGAAAGACAAAAATCAACTACCAACACTTGAGTATCGTCGAACGTAGCCGACAAATCAAGAAATATGGACAAATTCATCGCGATATCGTCCATTTTTCGAAGCGGGCGCAGTCGGATAAGATTTCGCGTTCGACGCGAGCATTGTGCGAGAGAACGACATTTGGACCGATGTGCGCGTGTTTGCAATGGCAAGATGCGTCGACGTAGATGGGGGACGTGAATGCGACGTCGTCGATGCAGTAAGCGTCGGCAGAGGGCTGGATGATTCGGGCGCCGGGCAAGAGATTTGGATGAGCTAGTATGGCGCTTTGCGCGTCGAGGTAGCTGTTTGGCGTGCCGATATCGGCAAAGAATCGCTCGTCGCAGATGGCGTGGATTATTTTGCCCGACGCCAACATTTGTGGGTAGATTTCAGTGACGAGGCAAGTGTAACGGCTCGGATCGATGGGATCGAGAACTCGGCGTTGGACGATGTGAATGCCCGTAAAACAACGCGCCTCGTGCGCGGCATTGGGATCGATTTGATCGTCTGGAATGCACCAATCGCGGATTCGGACGATTTGTCGTTGGCTCGTTTCGATGAGTCCGAGCGGGGAGTTTTCGGGGCGTGGGGCGACGACGAGCGATACATCGCATTGGGAGCGTCGGTGTTCGTCGAGGGCTATGGATAGATCGGCGCCCGATAGGACATCGCCGTGGTAGATGACGAATTGGTCGCAATCGGGGAGCAGTTTGGCGCAAGCGGCAGCGCCGCCAGCGGTGCCGGCGATCGACGTGCCTTCGCGATAGAATATCGGTTCATCGGTACCGATTTCGGCGCAAACTCGGCGAAGGCATTGTTCCATTGTATCGGGCAAGTGGCATAAATTCGCCGCTATGCGGCGTATCCCAGCGCGATATAGAGCGCGAACGGCATACCAGACCATGGGCTTGCCCAGAAATGGAATGGCCGGTTTGGGGATTTCGTGTGTGATGGGTTGAAGACGAGTCCCGAAACCGGCACATAAAACGATGCCGCCTATGCGTTGAGAATTCATACGACCTTCGTAAATAACAACGTGATATCGTCGTTTTGCGGCGCTTCGCCACAGAATTGTGTGAAATCGCTCCAGAAGTATTCCATGGCCGTGTTGACGTCGCATTCGCCAAGCGTAGCAATGACTTTTCGGAGGCGTTTTTCGCCGTATTCTGCGCCTGCGGCGTTGAGGTATTCGGTGACGCCATCGGTATAGAGCAGGAGCATATCGCCTTGCATGAGGTCGAAGTGGATCGATTCATAGCGAGCCGTAGGGTTATCGCCGAGTCGCTCGCCGCGGACGACGATGCCTTTGACTTCGCCCAAGCGGACGAGGAGAGGGAAGTTGTGGCCGGCATTGACGATTTCAGCCATGTGTCCATCGGAGCTGATGCGGATTGCTTGGAACGTCATGAATAGCGTGCGCTTTGCCGTTTGGCAAATGGCGACGTTGAGGCTTGCCACGATTTGCGAGAGGCTAAATTGTTGCATCGACGACATGCTCAATAGGGTGTCGAGAGCGCTTTTTGCGCAAGCCGTAATCATGGCCGACGGGACGCCATGCCCCGTTACGTCGCCAATTGTCAAGAGAACAGAGCCATCGGGGAGGCGGTTATAGCACCAGAAATCGCCGCCGCATTCGCTAGCGGGTTGGAAAAAGCCGTTGAGTTCGAGCGGACCGCATTTGGCAAAGCCGCAAGGTGGTAGCAAAGTCGTTTGAATCGATCGCGCGATATCGACTTCTTTTTCGAGCATTGCTTTTTGCTCGGTTTCGTGCATGAGGATTTGGACGCGATCGGCCATGACGTTAAATTGATCGCCCAATTGCCCGACTTCGTCGCGCGATTTGATATGGCTTCGAATCGACAAGTCGCCGCTAGCAATTTGCGTGGCGGCGCGCGTGAGCAATTTGATGTTGCGAGTGACGAAAACGGCTTGAATACCTGCGATGATGATGCCGACGATAATCGAGAAGACGGCGATCCAAAGGGCGCGGCTAACGGCACTCGTCAGGCGAGCTTGCCCATCGTCTTTGATATCTTGGATGACTTTATGCAAACCTTCGATCGAGTATCCGACGATGAGATAGCCTTGAACATCGCCGCGATCGGCGTCTTCGTCGGTTCGTTTTGGCTCGATGGCGACGGCATACTGCCGGATATCGGCTTCGCCTTGGGAACCGTTTTCACGGACGATGTGTCGCTTCGTATCTTCGGAAGTTTTGTTGTTTTTGATGTTTTTGGCGAGTTCGTCGACATAGGATTTTTCGACGCGCACGCCGTCGCCATCTTCTTGATCTCGATCGAAGAAAGTCTTTCCGGCGATGTCGAATCGCTTGATTTGTGGATTGGCAACCGTGACCCAGACGCGCCCATCGGGGGCGATAATCGAGGCATAGACGGCGATATAGCTCTCGTCTTTTGCTTCGCGTTCGGCAACGATTGGGTTTAATAGCCCGCGTAGACCTTCGAGATCGTTGTCGAACATGAGGCTTGATGCCGGTAAACTGACCGTTTTCGTCGTCTGTGCACCTAATCCATCGAGCGCATTATTCTGGATGCTTTGAATGCGTTCCGTCTCCTGGGTGACGCTTTCTTCGGTATCATTGCGCATGATGTACGTGTAGGCGAGTACGACCATGATGACGAGTAAAATCGAGCTTAACGTCCATTTTAGACTGATTCCTATGCGCATTTTAGCATCTCCTATTTGAAAACTCACTGCTTTCGCGCGCCGAGTATATCACAAAATGAACGCATTTCAACGTCGCGAGGAATCTTTGCGCATCGCGACGTCGTTTGTTTTATTAGAAATTGCAGGATTTTCTGATTTCTTTTTGCCCGCATTTGCTTTTGTCGGGGCACAATTCGCTCGATTCCACATAGCGGTGTTTGCCCGTATTAAATTGTTGGCAAACGTATGTAGTTTTATAGAACCAACGGTATCCCGTTTCGTCGTCGTGGTAGCAGTAATCGTATGTCTCTGATCCCTGTTCTTCGCCTTCGCAATCTTCTAACTTCGAATAGCACATGGCAACATCGACGTGTTGACCGCCGAAATTGTCGGCGATATCGCATTTATAGTTATCGCCATACGTCTTTTTGCAATCGACTTTGATGACTTTGCCCGTATCTGCGTCGCACGTGACGACTTGGTCTTTCATACAGATTTCGGAGAACGTCGACGGTGAGCATGCATCGCCATAGACAGGAGTGCGGCACGAAGCGGTTTTGAGCGAGCTGTTGCACATTTGTCCGTTTTTGCACTGCTGGTAGGCGACGACGCCATCTTGGCAGTATTGGCGCATTTGCGGGGTCACGCATGATTCGACGAAATCGCTTCCGCATTTTGTCGAAGCCGCTTTGCACGTGTTATCTTCGCAAACGCCAGCGCATTTTTCTTGGACGCGTTTGCCCTCTTTGCAAAACGTGCGCGTGACGGAATCTAGGCATTTGGCTGGATAATCGGCTTCGGTGCAAGCGCTATCTTCGACGACGCATTCGTCGTTGTCGCATTTGCCGGCGCAGACTTTGGTGTCTTTCATGCCTCCGTTGCAGAATTCGAGCGTTTTGTCGTCTTTACACGTCGCCGGATGCGTTTCATCGGTACAGATATCGTCGTTAGCGATGCACTCGCCTGCAACGCATTTTTGACCTGTCGCGCACGTTTCTTCGGCTTTTTGACCGTCTTTGCACAACGTTCTCACGTTATCGACGCCAGCTTTGCATGCGGTTGGATAACTCGCTTCGGTACAAATCGACACGCTTCCATCGGGATTGGTGCACGTTCCCGTGGCTTGGTCGCAAGATTTTGAGCATTTTTTTGCGACGACACTGCCATTTTCGCAGACGTAGACATGCGTTAGGTCGGCGTTACATGCGCTCACAAAAGACGATGCATTGCATGGCGATTTTTCGTCGCCATCGTCGCTACACGACGTAAACAAGGCACAAACGGCACAACCTAAAACGATTTTTAATCCCAATTTCATGGCGTTTTTTCGACTCCTCAAAATGTGCATTATGACGGCTATCGGACGATAGCCAAACCGCGTACTTTTAGCACGCAGATATCGAAAATCAACGAAATACGCCGATAGCTTGGGCACCACAAGCACGGCATTTGCCGTCGACGAGCCCCGATCGATCGACGCGATAGCCTTGGCGTCGGATGACGATTTGCCCACATTCTCGACAGCGCGTATCGCATCGCGCCATGACATTGCCCAGATAGACATCGCGCAAACCCGCTTCGTAGGCTAGATCGCGAGCCATTTCGAGCGTCGATTCGGGTGTGGATTCGATGTCGAGTGCGTGGTAGCGCGGGAAAAAAGCACTCAAATGCAATGGAACGCCATCGCCGATGTGGTCGTAGAGCCATTGGAATTCATGGCGCAACATATCGGGGCTGTCGTTTTGCCCAGGAATGACGAGTGTTGTGACTTCGAACCAAATGTTTCGGCGTGCGTGTAGATATTCGATCGTGTCGCAGACGGTTGCCAAATCGCCACGCGCCCATGAACGATAGAAATCTTCGCTAAACCCTTTGAGATCGATGTTGACGCCGTCGATATGTGCAAAGACTTCGTCGCGCATCGAAGGCGAAACGTATCCGGCGGTGACCATGACGTTTTTGAGACCCGCTTCGTGCGCGCGGCGGGCGACGTTTTGCATCGTTTCCCACCAGACGATCGGTTCGTTATAGGTATAGGCTATCGACGTCGCGCCTTCGCGCAAAGCCATATCGACGATGGCGTCGGGCGAGAGTTCGAATCCCGATCCTTTGTTTGCGCAAACGCGCGAAATACTTGCGTTTTGACAACCTCGGCACATCAAATTGCAACCAAAACCGCCAAGCGATAGCGCCGACGTGCCGGGGAAAAAGTGATAGAGCGGTTTTTTTTCGATCGGATCGACGTTTATCGAAGCGTAGAAATTGGTTCGAATTTCGCGCACTTCGCCGTCTTTGTTCATGCGCGCGCCACAAGCACCGATATCGCCAAGCGATAGATTGCAGTGGCGCGGGCAAAGTTCACAATGGATTGCGGGGGATGGCATCGCTTAAATTCGAAGTCCTATATAAAACGCCGAATGATAAACGGCGTATCGATTAAAACTGTGCAGAAAATGCCATGCCAGCAAATTCTGGCGAAACGGCAGGAGAAACCGTCCACGAGAAGGCGGTTTTGTTTTTCTCGAATTCTTGGATGCGCGGTTGGATGACGAGTGCGTCGTAGACGACGAGAATGATACCCGTCACGAGCAAAGCACCGCTAGCTGCGACGACGCCATAGGAGGCGTTGAGCATGACTTTTGAATCGTCGTATTGCTTTTTTGCAGCATTTTGCGTGGCTTCGTTTGGGGCTTGTCGATTTTTCTTAATCGCATCGGTATTTTGTTTATCGGCATACCACATCAATACGCCGCTGGCTATGCCTGCGGCGGCGCCAATGCCGATAAACGAATAGCCAACGCCTTTAAATGCCTTGGAACGCTTGTTCAATTTTTCGGGGCTAACGCCGGCATCGGTCGCGATGCGTTCGTAGTCGAGGATTTCGATGTTATAAGTACGCGTTTCGCCTTCGACGGCTAGGGCTTCGATGCTACCGAAGCCGTAATTCGTCTTGCCCAAGACGTAGTGTTTGCCTGGGGTGACGGCTAAAGGCTCAGATGAGCAAGTAAATTCGTTGCCATCGTCGAAAGTGAGCTTCATATCGGCGGGCGAACATTTGATGATGACGTTTGCCGAGCACTGAGCTTTGAGCTTTTCGAGCGCTTGAGCGGCGCTTTGTTCGATGGTTTCGGCGGGGATTTCGCTGATTTTTAGCGATGTCCAGACGCGTTCGAAGGCGTCTTTGGCTTCGATACATTTGCCTTGTTTGGCATAGACGCCCCCCAAGTTACCCCAAATGATATTCATTTCGCCGCCCAAGATCATGGCCATGAGTAGCTGTTCGGCTTTTTTATAGTCGCCGGCATTGCCGGCGTCGACGGCTTGGTTGTTGAGCAAGATCTGTTCGTCCGAAAACTTGATGATGTCATTGGAGGGATCGGCTTGGGGTAGTGCGTCGTCTTGTGGGTCGGCGTTGTCTTGAGCATAGCTCGCAGGGGGAATCGCTAGCGCAAGCACACACGCCGAACATAACGCAATCTTTCTCATTTTGCCTCCGAGTCCATGGGCGAGGCTAGACCGTGCGCCAACATGGGAAAAATGCTTCTAAAGGCGTCGAAACGCCAGTCCATGAAATGGCGAGAACCCGATATCGCGATATTCAAATAACTCGATTTGCTCTCGTCGCTTTGAATGTGCGGATCATTCGCCAAATACAAACCTTAACATTCTAAATGATTGCGTTCATTTGTGCAAATCTTTCTGGGCATTTGCTAGCATCGCCGCGCGTATGCTCGCAGTGAAACGAGAACATAGCGCGGCTGCGTAGCGTATTGCCCCCCTGTGGGGCAATAGCGGAGCACAAACGCCGCGCGTATGCTCGCAGTGAAACGAGAACATAGCGCGGCCGCGTAGCGTATTGCCCCCTTGTGGGGCAATAGCGGAGCCGCCTGCCGCCGTAGGGAGGCAGGCGCAGAGCTGTATGCACGAGCCAAAGCGAGTGCATGTGCGATGCACAAAAGGTGCATGGGATTCGATAGAGAAGGAGAAAAGGCGAATTTTATTTCAATTATCGCTAGAATTGCCCCGAAAGAGCGAGCCCTGAGAATTCGGGCGAGAGAGCGGGGGAGAGTGTGAGGTTGAAAGTGGAGGCGTGGGGCTGGAACTCGTTGATTTGTGGGCGGATTTTGACGGCATCGTAGACGACGAGTGTGATGCCGGTCACGAGCATGGCGCCGCCGACGGCGAATAGGCCGTATGCTACGTTGTATTTTTTTTGCGTTTTTTTGCGCTCTTCGCTGGCGGCTTCGTGTAGGCCTTTTGTGCCGGGCGATTGGGTGTAGGTGTCGTATTTGTCTTGGTAGCGTTTGTGGCCGTCCCAGACGAGTACGCCGCCCGAGATGGCTGCGGCTGCGCCGACGCCGATGAAAGTGTAGCCGACGGCTTTGAACGTTTTGGAGCGCTGTCGTAGGCGTTCTGGGCTGACGCCTGCGTCGCTAGCGATGCGTTCGTAGTCGATGACTTCGAGTGTTTGCGACGTCGTTTCGCCGGCTATCGCATGAAACGTGATGCTGTTGAAGCCGTAGCTCGTTTTGCCGAGCACGATGTGTTTGCCGGGCGTGACGGCTTGTGGGGCGGCGGTGCAGGGGAATGCGTTGCCGTCGTCGAATGTGACGGTCATGTCGGCGGGCGAGCACTTGAGGATGACTTTTGCGGAACATTGTTCGCTGAGCTTTTCGAGGGCTTGGCGCGCGCCTTGTTCGAGCGTTTCGGCGGGGATTTCGGTGATTTTGGGCGATTTCCAGACGCGTTCGAAGGCGTCTTTGGCTTCGATGCATTTGCCTTGCTTGGCATAGAGGCTGCCCAAATTGCCCCAAATGATGTTCATTTCGCCACCTTGGAGCATGGCCATGAGCAACTGTTCGGCTTTTTTGTAGTCGCCGGCATTGCCTGCATCGACGGCTTGGTTGTTGAGCATGATTTGCTCGTCGGAGAATTTGATGATTTCTTCGGGCGGAATGGCGGGCTCGGTGGCTGTTTCTGCGGCTTTTTTGTGCTTTTCTTTTGAGCTCGATTTTTTGTGGCTCTTCGACGATTTCGACTTTTTGCTCGAGCTCTTAGAAGCCGATTTCGAGCCCGAGTCTTGGGCATAACTCATCGTGGGTACGCCTAACGCAATCACACATGCCGATAATATTGCTAGGAATATCCGCCTCATAATGCCTCTAGTCACTCGTTCGATGGCCGCCTGCACAAACCACTCGCTACAGACGTCACCCGCTTTGTATGCCCAATATATACCACAAACGCGCGAGCGCGTAAAATATCGAACTACAAAGAGGCGCGAGAAATCGGCGCATTTATCGATTAAAAATGAAAAAAGCGCCCAAAAAGGGCGCTTAAATCGTCGATTTAACGACTAGTGGTTTGCTTTGTAGACATCCCAGAGTTTGAGAGCGACGTCGCGAATGCCGTTATCGAGAGCTTCGATTTCTTCTTTCTTCCATTCGCTCGGGTCTTTGCGAGCAAATGTCGTGAGGTCGCGGCGATTGTCGAAGCGGCCGACGGGAATGTAGTACGTGCGACCATCTTTTTCGATCTTGAGCATGTTTTCGCGATCGCTGGCATCCATGAGCTCGAGCATGTCGTCCGAGCCGTAGTCTTGCAACATGACCGATTCGGGCGTGCCGTGGAACAAGATCGATTTGTCTTCGCCGGGACGGGCGCGGTCGCGGTTTTTACGACGCGATTCTTCGGGCGTAACCCAAATGTAGAGAATGGCCGCGCGTTTGAGCAATTCGTCCGAGAGGCAAGGCAAGCTTGCGGCATAACCATAATATTCGGGCAACGGGCGAACGCCGACCGGGCCACCACGCGAAAATTCGATGACGATCGTCTTGCCTTCGCGCGATTTGAGGACGTTTTTGATCTTGTCGTCGAAAAGTTCGCGCGCTTCGGCTTCGAGCTTTTCTTCGAGTTGGGCACGAACTTTCGCGCTCAAAGCAGCAATCTTCGCTTCGCCACCGACGCGAACCGACGCCGCATCGAGACGTTCAAAGAGGCGAATCGCCGCATTCTTGGGATTCTCGGCTTTGCCCACCAAAATTTCGTGATAGTCCTCGTTGAGTAGCTCAATCAACGCACACCAATCGTATGCATCGATGAACGGGCCGTTACGACCGCCAGCATCATCTTCGTGGTGGTAAATGCGCGGCTCACCCATCGCTTTGAGCTCTTCGTCGATGACCAACTGAATGTGGACATATGGATAGTCGTCCAATTGGATCGTCTCACCCATGTGGAACAATTCAGGGTCTTTGTTCGTCAAAAAGTTACGAACCTCTGACTTTCCCGACGCAGGCAGCGCTAGCAGCAACAACGTGTCAAAAATCTCAGCCATCTCTGTCTCCTATGAGCTCTACTCGACATGAGTAGATTGAAGCCCCTTTCTAATGGGCTAAAGTACTTTTTGACAAGCTATTTTTTGCACTTTGCACCGCTTTTCACGACTTTTTGCTAATTCTATTCGCGCTTTTATGAAAATATGTAGGTTTAATACATACCATCGCATACGATTGCATACATCATCATTCGTCGACGGCGACGACGCGATATTTGCGCTTATTCGGTTCGTAGCTCGCGACGACGACATCCATGCTATCGCCGACGCGATAGGCGACGGCGCCATCTTCGCGCGTCAGAATCGTCTTTTCGTCGTTGAGATGCCATGCTTGCCCCGAATACTCGGCCATATCGCGGATATAGACTTTTAATTCGATGGGGGGCATGTCGAGTCGCACGTAAAGGGCTTCGGCTTTCATGCCCAATATCGTGCCGCGTCGGCGTGGGCGTTTGTCAAAAGCGAGTTCGTAGTCGCTGCGAATGACGTGCGCAATGGCGCATGAATCGATGGCTTTGTCGATATTGCGTTGTGCCGTCTTTGCCTTATTCGACGATTCGATGACGCACTTGCGCAACTCGGCGTTTTCTTCGCGCGACAAGGCACAAGCCCCCGCAAACTCCGATTCTATGGCTTCTTTATGCGTAAATATGCCGACCATTTCGCGCATGGGCGCACTAAATCGCGCGTATGGATTGACGCCCAAGGCGCTGTGAAGCCCAGCCTCGGGCGAGAAAACGCTTCGCCTCTGGACCATGAGCACGAGCCGTTCCATCGCCTGCCGAATGCGGAAAAGCCTGATTTCTTCGGGTTTATCGATATCGGGATTGCAACTTTCTGCGGGCAAATGGTCGAAGAAATCTGCCAAGCTCTGCGCCGAACGGTTCCAAATCCAAGCGTCGTCGAGGTTTTGGGCACGGGCAAGCGCCGCTATCGAAGCCTCGAGTTCGGCGACATCGCGCAACGACGGCGCATCGTGGTTTCGGAATATCGCCAACACTTCGGGGTCTTCTTGGGCTCGGCGTTTCAAGATGGCGGCGCCTTCGATGTTGCACAAAAGCGATAACTGTTCGTTATATCGGTCGACGTCGCATCGGTCGTCGAGCCCGAGTGTAAACGCCGTTTTGGCGCTATTGAGCCCGACGTCGAGCGCCACGCGATTGAAATGGACGACGTTGCGCGTTTGGCTCTCGGCAAAGCGCAGCGCCCCGACCGCCTTGAATCCCTTCAAACTCTCGGCAAACTCGCGGTCGCGCCACGGATGCACCTCGGGGGCACACAAAAACGCCGATACGTCTTCGCACGTCAGTTTTGCTCGCGATTGCACGCGTGCTCGCCGTAGGTCTGTATGCACGCACACGCCATCGCCTGCGATTTGCATGATAAAGACGAGCGCGCGCCTGTCGACCCCCGGATTGAGGCTGATGAGCCCACGCGAGAGCGCCGCCGGCAACATCGATGCACTCATGCCCGCAAAATAAATACTCGCTCCACGCGCCAACGCCGACCGATAGAGCGGCGTATTGGGCCGCACAAACCACGATGCATCGGCAATCGCATACCAGGCGATGTATTCGGTTTCGTCGAAAATGGTCGAAATATGGCGATTGAGCGCATCGTCGCGCCTGCCCACATAGAGCGCTTGGTCGAGATCGCGCGTCCCCGCCCCGTCGACCGTGACAAACGGCACGTCGCCAAAATCTTCGCAATCCGAAAAATCGATCGGCGCATCGATGAGTTCTGCCGTCTCGGCCTCGACGCTCTCGTCGAACCCAAATTCGAGTCCGCATCGCTCGGCTAGCCCATAAATCTCGTGCAAAACGCTCCCGCGCTTCACAATCCCACGGATGCAGTACTGCTCGAACCCGCGACGCTCCAAATCGAGGTAGTCGCCATCGCTCAGCTGGCTCGAAAACGCCCCAACATCCAAGACGGCATCGCACGGCAACGCCCCCAACGGGCTCGTCAGCGAAATCTTGCCGCCGTTTATCGATACGCGTACGACGCGCCGCGAATGCTCAAAAACTTCCATCACGCACTCCTATCTCTTCAGACGCCCACCCATCGAACGCGAATTCACACGTCGACTCCAAAAACGATTCTACACCATTCAAATCGCCATCAATCGCCACATGTTCCATCCGACGCCTGGCAAACTTGCCCCTTTGTCGCACAATCGAAGACGTCGACAAACGCATTGCCAACGCAAAGTTGCATCACCGTCCCCCGACAAGTCCGCTGCCCCTCGGTGCAAACGCCGCGCGCACACAGCCCCGTCGCCTCGACGCACACGAGCCCCGTCTCCGCGCAATCCATTACATCGATATAACTATCGTCGATGCACAACTGCGCCACGTTCCCCACACAACGCCGAGCATCACCCGTGCATTCGCGCTTCACACACGCACCGCGCACGACATTACACACATCGTCGCCACACGGCGTTTCGCGCCATGCCCCCGATTCGCACGTCTTGAGCACGCCATCGACACACAGCACCGCGCCCGCACTACACCCCGGCACCATGCACGACGACGCATCGAGCTCACACTTATCGCTACAACGCAATTCGCCCACGAGTCCCGCAAACACATCGTCGCACGTCTTGCCCCCCAAATTGGCGCCGTCGCACTCCTCTTCGGGCTCAACCGTCCCATTGCCGCAAACCGACGACACCGATACACAGCCATACGTTTCGTTGCAAATCGGCTTCGTTTTCACGCATTCGACGTCGCGCCAACGCCCGTTGTAACACGTCCGCGACACATTGCCCTCGCAGATGCGCTCCCCAACGCTGCATTCAGAATCGCTACAGCCGCCAATCAACGCACAAAATACGGATAGTAATAAATAGTATGAAATTTTATTCAAAACAAATCCACTCGTCCACGTCCCGCCACGCGCAGCCACCAGCACCAGCCCGCGACAAAACAACCCCTCCGCCCATATACCATATTCCACACGCCGATCGTTTGTCGTTTTTTGGACCGCCCTATTTCGCCCGTTGGGCTCAATACGGTCGCTTGTGTCGCCCTATTTCGCCCTACGGGTCTCAATACGGGCGCTTGTGTCGCCCTATTTCGCCCTACGGGTCTCAATACGGGCTCTAGTGACGCCCTATTTCGCCCTACGGGGCTCAATACGGGCTTTTGTGACGCCCTATTTCGCCCTACGGGGCTCAATACGGGCTCTGGGCTTCGGCTATTGCCCTTTGGGCAATACGCCTACGCGGCCGGGCTATGTGCTCACTGCGTTGCGCGCATACGCCCTGCCATGGCGCGCCAGCGGCGCGTCGCGCAAGCGCGGCATGGCCTCGTTGATGTGAACTAGCACACCGGTGAGAGCGATCGTTCGGCTCGAATCAACCACGGCCGCAAAAGCTTGGTGCGTAGATCGAATTGATCGCATTCTACACATAATTCGAGCCCTTCCTCGCGAACGATATAACTGATCATGATTTCGGCGCCGACGAGATAAGCGTTATCTTCGATGTTTTCTTTGTATGCGTCCATCACATCGGGGAATTCGATTTTTAGATCGTCGAATGCTTTTTCATCGTAGTCGGACAGACAAAAAGAGAAATGCCCGACTTGCATTTCATGATTAAATTCAAATGAATAGTAAACTATCTTTTTATCTTGTCCGTCGACTTTTTCGATTCGTCCCGGTATGCATCCCCGAGTTCCTTCTAAATCTTTCAAATCTTTTATGTCGAAATCGACCGCATTCAATGCGTCTGTTCTCTCGAACACTTCATAATGCCACAAGACAGTATTTATATTATAT
>ERZ1034719.541-NODE-541-length-21653-cov-6.898046_pt1 | contig 21653 bp, 15 predicted proteins | sample MGYA00520703_ERZ1034719 | MGnify/ENA primary metagenome ERZ1034719 (study PRJEB33766, sample SAMN09781716) | gut metagenome | biome: gut microbiome | host: Homo sapiens | place: Madagascar | study: EMG produced TPA metagenomics assembly of the PRJNA485056 data set...
TCGTCGAACTCAAATTCAACAAAGATGTCAAAGCGGCAATCGACCAAATCCACGACAACCAATATCCGGGGCGACTCGCCGATTTCTATGGCGATTTGATATTGGTCGGCATCTGCTACGACAAGAAAAAGGCACACGATTGTGCCATTGAGAGGGTTGAGCGAGAGGATAGAGCCTCCTCTTCATAAATGACAATGGTGAATGTACATCTGCCGCTGGCAGATGTGAAAAATATAGAGAGGGGAAAAGACGCCCGCGCCGCGGGCGTGATTGATTTAGCGAGGGGGAAAGACGCCCACTGTGACGACTAACGACAAAGGTGAATGACAGCGGGCGGCGACAATAATCACGCTAGTGGTTCGCTTCGCAATGCTCGGCATGCTCGCCATATTTGACGACGTACTGGGCTTTGGGCAATTTGGCAATGAGCACGGGGCAAGCGATATCGTCGGTTGTGGGCTCGCCTGCACACCAAACGCGATTGAGGAGTAATTCTCCATCGCAAGACTGCGTCAATTGTAGGCGATACGCGCTCGATGGCGTTTCTCCAGTCGACAAAAGCACGACGGTTTCTTTTGAAAAATCGACCGATGCCATCATTTCGTCGGTCACGCCATGCGATTGTTGCGACTCCAATTCTTCTTTAGAATTGAAATATATCGTTTGTTTTTTACAATTATCGCTTTTGTCGTCGTAGCGAACGATAACTCTATTGTCGAGCGATACATTGCAGTTGGATTCGGCATCGCCCGAGCGATAATAATCGGCGATTTCGACATATTCGAGATAATCTTTATTGATTTCAATAAATTCGTTATATTTACAAACGCCTAAATGAACCTTAAATCCTTCAAAAGACTCTTTGCCTTCGTCCATTTGCTTTTGAGTCAAAAGCCCAGAATTGCGTTTTGCAAATTCATCGACTGCTTTTGCTTTGCGTTCTTTGAATTTCGACAAGTAATTTTCGCGAGCCTTATCCATCATGGCAAATGCTTCGTCTTTTGAAATTTCTTTCCCCTTATAAATATATACGGTTTTCGATGCATTACCATAATAGCATAGATCATCGGTATTGAGTGTGGGAGCGTCGAATTTGATCCCAAACACGACGACAGCGTGCATATCGCAATCCGATGCATGTTTGGCGTCGATCGCCGCAATCAACGACGTCGATGTCAAATCGATAGGCTTACCACTGCTATCCGATGTATCACCTTTGCCGATACATTGATAATTCGCCTTTTCGTCGTAATAACAACCGACATTGAGTTTTCCCGATTCGCTCGGTTGCAAAGGAACTGCTGAACGATAAACGAACCATCTTCGAAGCCTACGATTCCGTAGTTTTCGTCGGTATTGACCTCTTGTTGCGCCGATTCAGAAGAACTACATGACGTGAGGCATGCTATCAATAATACAGATATAAGTATTCCTAATTTCATATTTAACTTCCAAGTGATTTATGTGTTAGAATTGAAGAATAATAGCATTTAATATTGAAGCATTAAATGCATGTTTAGATTTAACGCAGTATCGCGTTTACTGACTTTAACAATTGCAATTGTGTACTCACCATATCATTTCCTCCTCATCTAGCAAAAAGAGACAACCTAACCCGAGTCCCCCAACAAGTTTTTAACTACCGCGTATCTCCATATCAATGAACTACTTGTATGTATCACACAGTGGCGACATCTAGCCCCCCCCCCGTGACAGTGGCTTTGCGCCAACGCCTACGGGTATTAGCAACAACGACAGCGCTCAGCGGAGCATGCGAAAAAAAGTTGGTGTCGCGGCTTGACTGTGTGTCGTTGGGGTTTAACGTGATGCGACCGTTTGGCACGCCAATGCGAGTGGGCTCGATGCGGCGTGCTTTTTTCACGATTTTTAGGAGTTATCATCATGAAAGTTCGTCCCTTACAAGACAGAGTCCTCGTCAAACGCGTCGAAAGCGAAACGCGCAGTGCTGGTGGCATCATCATTCCCGATACGGCGAAAGAGAAGCCGTTAGAAGGCATCGTGGTAGCTGTTGGGTTGGGCAAGCGTCTCGACGATGGATCGCGTGTGGCACCCGAGGTCAAAGAAGGCGACCGCGTGTTGTTTGGCAAGTATGCAGGCACCGAAATCAAAGTCGATGGCGTCGATCACATGATACTGAAAGAAAGCGATATCTTGGGCGTTTTAGATTAATCTATATCGTTAGAGGAGTAGAAATATGGCTGCAAAAGAAATTATTTTTGACGAACAGGCGCGTAAAAAAGTCCTCCGTGGCGTGAATCAAATTGCCGACGCGGTCAAAGTTACGCTGGGGCCTAAGGGGCGCAACGTCGTCATCCAGAAGGCTTATGGTGCACCACTCATTACGAAAGATGGCGTCACGGTTGCCAAAGAAGTCGAGCTCGAAGACAAATTCGAGAACATGGGTGCGCAAATGGTGCGCGAAGTGGCGTCGAAGACGAACGACATTGCCGGCGACGGCACGACGACGGCGACTGTTTTGGCGCAAGCTATCTTCCGCGAGGGCGTGAAATTCGTCATCGCAGGCCAGAGCCCGATGAGCATCAAACGCGGCATCGATAAATCGGTCGAAGCCGTCGTCGCAGAGCTCAAGAAATTGGCTCGTCCGACGCAATCGGAGCAAGAAATCGAACAAGTCGGGACGATTTCGGCCAATGCCGATCGCACGGTGGGTGAAATTTTGGCGCGAGCCATGACGGAAGTCGGCAAAGATGGCGTCATCACCGTCGAAGAGGCGAAAGGTCTCGAAACCGAGCTCAAAGTCGTCGAAGGCATGCAATTCGACCGTGGCTATTTGTCGCCGTATTTCGTGACGAATGCCGACCGCATGACCGTCGAATTCGACAAACCGAAAGTCTTGCTCTACGACAAGAAGATTTCGAGCATGAACGAGCTTTTGCCGATTCTCGAAAAAGTGGCAGGTGCGAGCCGTCCGCTCGTAATCATCGCTGAAGACGTCGAAAACGAAGCTCTGGCGACGCTCGTCGTCAATCGTATGCGCGGTGCGCTCCAAGTCGTAGCCGTCAAGGCCCCGGGCTTTGGCGATCGCCGCAAAGCCATGATGGAGGACATCGCTGCATTGACGGGTGGCACGCTCATCACCGCCGATTTGGGTATGAAGCTCGAAGATGCGACGATCGACATGTTGGGCGAGGCGGAACGCGTCAACATCGACAAAGACAATACGACGATCGTCAATGGTGCGGGTAAGGCCGAAGCCATTCAAGCTCGTGTCAACCAAATTCGCGCCGCTATCGAGGAATCGAAATCGGATTACGATCGCGAAAAGTTGCAAGAACGCCTTGCCAAGCTCGTCGGTGGCGTTGCCGTCGTTCAAGTCGGTGCTGCAACCGAAGTCGAAATGAAAGAGAAAAAAGCTCGCGTTGAAGATGCTCTCAACGCGACGCGTGCCGCTATCGAAGAGGGCATTGTTCCCGGTGGTGGCGTTGCACTCGTTCGCGCTCAAAAAGCACTCGATGGGCTCAAGTTGCCTGCCGATGAGCAGTTCAGCGTCGATATCGTGCGCCGTGCTATCGAAGAGCCGATTCGCCAAATCGCCGAAAATGCGGGCGTCGACGGTTCGATCGTCGTCCAAAAAGTCCGCGAAGGCAAAGACGGCTTTGGCTACAATGCCGCAACCGATACGTATGAAGACCTCTTGGCGGCTGGCGTCATCGATCCGGCGAAAGTGACGCGTAGTGCGTTGCAATATGCGGCGAGCATCGCTGGGCTCTTGCTCACGACCGATGCCATGATCGCCGAATTGCCCAAAGACGACAAAGCACCTGCCATGCCCGCCGGCGGCGGCATGGGTGGTATGGGCGGTATGGGCTTCTAAGCCATATACAAAAATGGCGCCCGTTTGGGGCGCCATTCGCATCCCCCTAGTGCGTTGTAGCATCGGGGGGTGAGGTCAATGTGGCTAGCCTACGTTTACGACGATATCGTCGTCGGTATTGGGAAGGCCATCGGCGCCGCTAGAATAGAGTTTGATCTTGTTACCCGTCTTTTCGAAATTGTAGGGATTGCCCCATGGATCGTCGGGTACTTCGTCGATGATCTTGCGGTTATCGGGAGTATTGACGAGGTCTTCGAGGCGCTCGGGGAATTTTTTGTAGTAGAGTCGATAGGCTTCGCAATTGCCTTTGAGGCTCTTGAGCTGTGTTTCGGCGAGGCCGTTATTTGCGCGATCGGTAGCACCCATGACGTTGTAGCCGACAAGCCCCATAATGGCGACCATCAGCGTGACGACGATCATGATTTCGATGAGCGTCATGCCTTTGCGCAGAGCCGGCGATTTTTGCGCCGCGAAGACGCGTTCTATCCATTTTATTGCCATAAATTCGTTCTCCATTTGGTTCGAAACTCAACGCCAATATTTGCGTCGCGAGCCCTTATTAGCATAAATGAACGATTCGTGCTCATTATTCCGCGATTTTTATTGGGGGCATGGGGACTTTAGACCTATGCATGGCTCGTGCAAAGCGAAGCGCAGGCGCGGCGTATGCGCGCAAGGGTCCCAGCCCGAGCACATAGCCGCGCCCAGAGCCCGTATTGAGCCCAACGGGCGAGATAGGGCGACAAGCGGAGCGTATTGCCCCGTGAGGGGCAATAGCGTAGCCAAGAGCCCGTATTGAGCGATAGCGAGATAGGGCGAAATCATCTCTTTTTTGTCGGTTTGATGCAGATACTAGGAAGCTAGCCCAAGGGCAAGGGGGCGTACTGCGGTACGTTCCCGCCGCCCGCGTGGCGACGCTGACGACGTAGATGCGCAAACTGGCAAAAAAGAAAAGCCCGTATCGCGCTTTGCGCGATAGGGCGCTGGGCGAGCGAATTGCCCAAAGGGCAATCGCTGCACGCAAAACTCGCCAAACTCGCATGTCGTAGAGTTTAGCCGAAGCCGTCGCTGAGCTGCATGATGGGGAGCATGATGGCGAAGACGACGAAGCCGATGGTGCCGCCCATGACGACGATCATGAGGGGTTCGAGCATGGAGGTCATGGCTTCGATGCGCACGGAGACTTGCCCTTCGTAGTTATCGGCGACGGAGTTGAGCATTTCTTCGAGGCGGCCTGCGCGTTCGCCAACGCTTATCATGTGCGTCATGAGTGGGGGGAATTCGCCTGAGCGTTTGAGTGGGGCGGCTAGGGTGTCGCCTTCGCGGATGCTTTCGTGTGCTGTTTCGACGACTTTGCCGAGGACGACGTTGCCGACGATGGATTTGACGATGTCGAGTGCTTTGAGGAGCGGGACGCCGCTAGCGAGTAGTGTAGAGAGAGTTTTGGCAAAGCGAGAGAGCGAGACCATGCGCATGACGCCGCCGATGATGGGGATTTTGAGGAGGAATGTGTCCCAGATTCTGCGGCCTTTTTCGGTTGAGACCCATTTTTTGAATAAGTAGCCGATGCCGATGCAGACGGCGGCGATGAGCCACCAGAAGTTGGAGACGAAATCGGAGGTCCAGAGGAGGATTTTCGTGATAAATGGGAGCTCTTTTCGCTGGTGTTCGAACATCTTCGTGACGCGCGGGACGATGAAGACCATGAGAACGACCATGAGCAAGACGCCGATGACGATCATGATGATCGGGTAGACCATGGCGCTGATGACTTTCGAACGGATGCGCAGTTGGCTCTCGAGGAAGGCGGTGAGTCGTTCGAGGACGATATCGAGGCTACCCGACGATTCGCCGGCGCGGATCATGCTGATGTAGAGGGTATCGAAGAGTTTTGGGTAGTCGCCCATGGCGTTGGCGAGGCTCGAACCTTCGCTGACTTTCGACTTGATATCGGTGAGGGCTGTTTTGAGCGTTTCGTTTTCGGCTTGATCGGCAAGGGCGCTGAGGCTTTCGACGAGTGGGATTGCGGCTTTTTGTAGGGTGCAGAACTGGCTCGTAAAGTCTTTGATATCTTGTTTCGAGACGCCCGATCCGATTTTGATTCGGACGGCGCTTTTTTGCGAGTCGGCGGCTTTGGTACCCGTTTTTTCGTTGACTTCGCTGAGGTAGATGCCGCCCTTGCTCAAGACTTCGCGCAAAGCCGCCTTATTGGGCGCATCTTTCGTGCCTTTGACGGTCTTACCCGCCGCATTTAAGCCTTTATATTCGTAGAGTGGCATGAGATTTCGTCCTCACCGCTAAAATCGTTTAATCCGACGTTTCTCGCGTGACGCGTTGGATTTGGAGGGAAATACTGGGGGGATTGGTTAATCCGACGTATCTTGCGTGACGCGTAGGATTTCAGGGATACTCGATATACCGGCCAAAACTTTATCGATGCCGTCGGCGCGAAGAGTCGTCATGCCGTTAGATTCGGCTTCGCGTTTAATCGTCGCGGCGTCGGCGCGTTGCATGACGTAGCGGCGAATGGCATCGTTGATGACCATCATTTCGTAGATAGCCGTTCGGCCTTTGTATCCGGAATTATTGCATTCTTTGCAGCCGCATGGCTTGTAAAGGACACCGCCGACGCGATCGATTTGATCGCGTGTGATGCCGATTTCGGCGAGTTCTTCGTGCGAAGGCTCGTATGGTAGTTTGCACAGGGGGCAGAGGCGTCGGACGAGTCGTTGAGCCATGGCGAGTTCGAGCGACGAACTGACGAGGAAAGGCTCGACGCCCATATCGATGAGTCGCGTGAAGGCGCCTGCAGCGTCGTTTGTATGTAGCGTCGAAAAGACCAAGTGGCCGGTGAGTGCGGCTTGGATGGCGATATCGGCCGTTTCTTGGTCGCGGATTTCGCCGACCATGATGACATCGGGGTCGTGACGCAAATAGCTACGCAAGCCGCTGGCGAATGTGAGCCCGATTTTGTCATTGACCGCCATTTGGCTGATTCCGGCGAGTTGGTATTCGACGGGGTCTTCGACGGTGAGGATGTTTTTGTCGGGGGTATTGATGCGATTGAGACAGGCATAGAGCGTCGTCGATTTTCCCGATCCCGTAGGCCCTGTGACGAGGACGATGCCGTGGGGTTGTGTAATCGCATGGGTAATGACGCGATAATGCCGTTCGTTGAATCCCAAATCTTTGAGATCGAGCAAAATCGCTTGTTGATCGAGGATACGCATGGTAATGCGCTCGCCGTAGACGGCGGGAGCGGTGGCGACGCGGACGTCGATATCGCGACCGGCGATTTTGAAGCGGATTCGGCCGTCTTGTGGGATGCGTTTTTCGGCGATGTTGAGACTGCTCATGATCTTGACGCGGACGACGATGGCGCTGTGGAATCGCTTGGGCGCACTGGCGATTTCTTTGAGCACGCCATCGACGCGGAATCGGAAGATGACGCGATCTTCGGCGGCTTCGATATGGATATCTGAGGCTCGCTCGCGCATGGCTTGCTGGAAGACCATGTTCATGAGTTGGATAATCGGGCCCTCGTCGTCGCTGGCAGCTCGATTGAGAATATCTTCGATTTTTTCGGCTTCTTCTTCTTCGCCCGCAGGTTTTTGCGTATCGAGGTTTTCGGCCATATTGGCGAGGTCGCCGCGTTTATCGAAGATACCAGCGATGAGTTTTTTGACGACATCGCGCGGAGCGAGGACCGGGACGGGTTCCATTTCCGTCATGACGCGGATGACGTCGAGCCCATCGAGGTTGAGTGGATCGACGATAGCCGTGAGCACAAAGCCGTTTCGAGCTTCGAATGGCATGATGAGCTCGCGCATGGCGACGGCGTAGTTATAATCTTTCGAAAGCGTCATATCGACGGTTTCGAGATCGAACGACTCGCGGACTTCCATGCCGAATTGGAGCCCGAGAGCTCGCAGAACGTCGATGTCTTTGGCGCATTCGCGCTCGACTAAGATTTCGCCCAATCGTCTATCGGGTGCAGATGCTTGAAATTCAAGGCATTCAGCTATCTGTTGCGGAGTAACGACTCCGTGACTGACGAGTATTTCGCCTAGGCGTTTAGATCCAAACATCGCATTCCTCGATTCGTTCTATGGATAGAATAGAGATCTATGAGCAGAATATAAGCGTTGACTAATTGCCGCTCGGTCGCGGGCCGCGACCGCCGGGGCCGCGAGGTTGCGCCTGACGTTTAGTGGGACGCGCATTGTTCGTTGCGCCAGCCCCCGTCGCCGAGGCGTATCCGTCGCTAAATCCATCGGGCAAATCGATGCCATCGTCGTCGCCATTGAATTCGACGATATTTTGCGCTTCGCGAATGGCGTTGAGCTCACTTTCGCGGCTGTCGATCGATTGGCGAATGTCTTCCAAGAGCCCGTGTTTTTTGTCGTAATTGACACTTCTGACGTAGTTGATGTCTTTGCGCCCGAAGAAGGAGACGAATTCATCGCGTTCTTCTTGTTTTCGCTTGCTAATCTTATCGAGGTCGGCACTCGATTCGATGATATAGGGCGTGAGCATGAGCAAGAGATTTTGCTTTTGAATCGTCTTTTCGGTCGATCGGAACAAATAGCCCAAGACGGGGATATCGCCCAATAGAGGCACTTTAGAGACGGATTGCGATTCGGAATCGCGCACCAAACCGCCCAATACGACAGTTTGTTGATCGGGCACGACGACGACCGTTTTGAGGTTTCTCATTCGCGTCGACGGACCGCCGATATCGGAACCACCGGGTTTGACTTCTTCGATTTCCTCTTCGATATCGAGCCGAACCGTGCCACCTTCGTTGATTTGCGGTTTGATCTTGAGCGTCAAAGCGACGTCGACGCGTTCGATCGTCGTGCCATAGCCCGATAGGAGGCTCCCCAGGGCGTTTGCCGACGTATCGCCGCCGCCCGCCAAGCCATTGAGGAGTGACGAATAATTCGACGTCGAACTCGTCACATAGGGAATGCGTTCACCGACGCTGATTTCGGCTTCTTGATTGTCGAGCGTGAGTATGGTCGGCGTCGAGAGGACGTTGACATCGGTATTCGTTTGTAGCGCGTTGACGACGGCACCGATACTGGGGATGCTGAGTCCGGCGATTTCGACCGATGGGCCTGCCAGAGCCATGAGGAACCCCGGAGTGCTACCCGATCCGAGGAACATCGCCGCAGGCGAAAGACTTTGGAGCGAATTGAGCTCGGTACGACCGGCATAATACCCATCGCCCGAACCCGTATCGAAGATATTGCCTCCGTGCATGGCAATCCCGAGCGATCGCGATCGCTCGAGGCTAACTTCCATAATCGCCGCCTCGACGAAGACTTGGCGACGTGGACGATCTAATTCTTTGATGACGTTTTTAATCGCCAAGAAATCGCGCGGACTCGCTACGACGATGAGATCGTTTGTCGATTCGCTAGCGACGACGCTAATGTCTTCGCCCTGGAGTGTGCGCTGGCTGTTATTTGCATTGTTATTGCTGCGATTCGAGCCATTTTTCGACGTCAAATCCGAAATAATCTGGTTGAGTGCCGTATAAATCTCGTTGGCTTCGGAATTTTGCAAATGGACGACGTTGATCTTGCCCGAATCGGGGATTTCGACGTCGAGTTTGAGGATGAGGCGCTTCATCTTTTCGTAGCTTCGTTCATCGGCGACGATGATGAGTTTATTGGTGCGTTCATCGCCGACGATCTGGCTCACGCGCATATCGTTATTGACATCGCCATTGGCATTATTGCGGTTGTTATTGCGATTTCGACCCCCACCCGTCGTCTGAAACACTTGCCCGAGGAGCTTTTCGAGATCGGTGACCGAGGCATATTGCACCGGATAAACCCAAACTTTCTCGCTGTCGCTGCTGTCTGTATCCATCTTTTCGATGAACTTGAGCATGCGATTGACCGAATTCCCCGTATCGGTGATGATGAGGGAGTTGGCGGCCGCGTATTCGATGATAGATCCATTCGCCGTTTTGAGTTGATCGAGAACCGTTTTGATCTGCGAAACGTCGACGTATTTCACCGTCGCAATATGGGTGACGAGGGCGTCGTTTTTGGGGATCGTCGCCTCGCCATACGTCGCCGTAATCGGCTCTTTGACGCCGTTATTGAGCTCGATGATCTTGTAGAATTTGCCGTTTTGGACGACGGTAAGGCCATTCATGTGGAGAGCCGACAAGAATGCCTGATACGCCTCGGCTTGGCTCACGGGGTTGGGGCTGATGATCGTTATCTTTTTTCCAGCGCGTAGCGAATCGGCGACGATGAAATTGCGCCCCGTCTGAGCGCTCATCAATTTGACGACATCGCTCAGCTCTGCATCGCGGAAATCGAGCGTTATTTTGATGTTTTTCGGACTCGTTTTGACGCCGAAATCCGAACCGAAGTTTTGTTCAAAATCGAGGGATTCCCCGAAGATCACACCACCTTCGACGCCGACGCCCGGTTTTTTGGAATCGTCGGCCGCTACATCATCGCCGTCGTCGGCTATCTCGTCGCTCGCGGGCGCCGTGCGCTTGACGACACCGGGTTGCGATCGCCGATGATTGGGCTGAACGAGCTGCGCTTCGGAGTCGTCGTCTTGGGCAAATGATTTGCTCTGAAACGGACTCAAAAGCAAAGTGCTGACCGCTACTGCCGCCATGATTGTGAATCTTCTCAACATTTTATGCATCGCTTTCTATCTCTTTTATCGCGCTGTATCTTCTTCATCGCCTAGGCGAATGTATTTCAAAGTCTCTTACTTAAACTGGAACGTGAGCGTCTTTTCCTGACCCGCACGATTGATCTTCATCGACACATTTTGATCGGGCTTGAGCGCATCGACGAGCGCCATGGCCTTTTGTGGGCCGTCGATCGTTTGCCCATTGACGTCGATGATCGTATCGCCCGATTTGAGCCCGAGTTGCGCATAAACCGAATCGCTTTCGATCCCGAGCAAACGGAAACCACCGATATTGCCACCTTTGTAGACGGGCTGAACTTTTGGCATCGCGCCGTATTTCGACGAATTCTTGAGCGAATTCGGATTCTTTCGTATGGCCTCGACGACCTCGCGCGAAACTTCGTACGTATCGGCACCGATTTTTCGGACGATTTCGCCACTTCCGGCATCGGCACCTTTCGCCTTGTCGGCGGCGGCTTGCGCGTCTTTGGCGCGCTGTTCGGCGGCTTTTTCCTTTTCGGCATACTTCTCAAATGCCTTCTTCGCCTCGGCCAAATCTTCTTCGGTCGTTCGCGTATCGATATACTCGATCCTATCGCCCTGCGTCGTGCGAACCATATACACGCGATTGCGCACTATCTTAATGATACGCGCCTCGCCCATCACATCGCTACCCTCCGACAAATACATCATGCGAGCATCGTTGCCACCGTCGAGCGGCATGAGCATCGCAAGCGAATACGTCGGATCGCTCGCCACTTGCGTTCCGTGCAAAAGCATGCGCAAGTCGGTCAAAACCGGACGTGTACCATCGCCCGCGATTTCTTCCAAAACTTCGGGCTCTTCGGGCGTCGTCTCTTCGGCTTTGACTTCTTCGGTTTCGCCTTCTTCGTTGTGCTGATTGAACAAATTGCGGTTGTAGATCAAGACATCGCTTCCGTCGTCATCGGCTACCGGCGATTCCGCCTCTATTTCGTTGCCAACGCTCGACAATTCAAACGGCGTAACATCGACGATTTTGCGCGCAATGACATTGCCCACGGATTTAGCCGCCATGAGCGCCACGCCAATGATGAGCGCAACTATCGTTATCGTTACCGCTAATCGTACTCGTGATTCCATGCGCTACTCCGCCGCCCGCAATTCTATCGTGCGCTGCACGCCACGATGTTCGACGACTATCGTACTCGCACCGCGCTTGCTCGCCACCATATTGACGAACATCAAAGCCATCGGTTCCATGTCGGGCAACGCACCATTGATCGAAACGATGATATCGCCCGATACCATTCCTAGCTTGGAAAACAGCGATTTATCGGGAATTTCGACTAAGCGATATCCGGTCGTCTTTTCCCATTCCACGCGCGGCGACACGCTCAAGGCTATCGATGCCTCTTGGATATGGCGAGCCTGAATCGAAATCGCATCTTTTTTGACGGTGTACGTATTTTCGCCACTCTTCCAAATCATGTCGTCGGTAAACTCTAAAAGCGGTGAATCGGGCAAATAGTTGTACTGCGACTGCGTCAATTTCATCGGCGTATTCGTCACCAATGCACCTTCGAGCGATCCATGCTCACCCATTTCTTGAGTCGGCAAACCGCCACCGCGAAGAGCCTCGACGAGCTTCGTATCGTCGGCTACATCGCGCTTCGGAGCAACTTTTGGCACCGGAGACGTCGGCGCAGGCACGGACACCACTTTTTCGACATCCAGCGCCTGCGACGTCGATCCCGACGATTCTGCAGGGTCGTCGTCTGCGTCCCATATCGACACAATACCCCATCCGATCATCCCTATCAGAACAACCGCCAGTACGCAGAATATGTAAAACCCTTGACCCTTCGCTTTCATCCGTTCACCCGCAAAAACACGCCACACAAAAAGGCGCTCTTTCCTAATGCCAATTCGCTTTTTTGGCAAGTATCACGCGTATTTTATCCATCGCTTCGCTCGACCGATCTTCACCCGACATGAAACTACGGCGCCATTGCCCCCAGTTTCACTAACGCAACACCCCCCTCCGACTATTCCACAACGCGGCGATTCCGCCGCGTCCCCACCATTGCCATCGCCCGCCATCCCAGCGATTCTCGCTCGCAACAACGCCTTTGCCCACAACTTTGCCCCTTGACAATTCGCCATTGGCGTTCAAATTCGATCGGTGTTTCGTGGAGGAATTGCACGATATTTCTCCGATTATCGCATTTGTGCCAATTATCGCATTCGCACCAAATCTTCGCATTCGGTCGATGCATTTTGCCGAGGTCAAATCATGGACAATCCATTGGGTTCGAATTCTAAACCAACCGTTCTTCTCATCGCATCGCAGATGCCCCAACAAGAGCTCGGACTCATCGCCCAGCTCCTCCAATCGCAAGGATTCGCGCGCCAACAGCCCGCCGATCCAAAAGGCGCACCCGAACTCGTCTTTGCGACGGCCGATAATACAAACCGCGTCGCCATCAAATTCTATCAAGACATCGGCGCCCTCCGACTCGAACTCAACGGCGACGTCGCCATCAAAATCGGTCAAGCACTCGCGCAATACATGGATCCCCTCACCGCCGAACGCATCGGCGAGTATTTCCAAAAATCGACCTCCGACATGGAACGTCGAATATACGCCATTCTCCTCGTGCTCACCTATCCCAACGCCACCGACGCCATGAAAGCCATCACAAAGACCTACTTCGACGAGGCCAACGACGCCACGCGCGAAGGCGTCGTCCAAGGCTTGGCTTTTCTCGAAACACCCGACGTTGGCACGCAGCTCGAAATCCTCGAGCGCAACTATAAAGATACGCCTATCGCAAAACTCTGCCGAAAAGCCATCGACGGACTCAGCGATCGCGGCGTCATCCGCGAGTCGATCCCATCGTTTATGAAGAAAATCGAACAAATCGTCGACGACAATCCAAAAGCCGCCCTCGAAGCAATCGAAAAATACGAAGCTCAAGGCGATGCCCCCGAAATCCGCGCGCTCCACGCCAAAGCTCTACGACTCCTCGGAAAAACCGACGAAGCCGCCAAGCTCCTCGCACAAATCTCACTCGCCGATCCCGACGCCGCCGACGCCTTCTGCCAACGTGCACTTCTGCGCGAAGCCCAAGGATTCGCACAAAACGCCCTACAAGACGCTCAAACCGCCACCGCCATCGATCCCACCAACACCTGCGCAAACGACGTCTTCACCCGGCTAAGCCTCGTCGTCGCCAACGATTCCGCCTCTCAAGGCGACAAACGCGCACAACTCGATAAACTCATCGATGCCGACCCCGACGACCCCAATCTACGCATACAACGCGCCGAATTGTCGATCGACGACGCACCACAAAACGCCATCGACGACCTCAAAACGGCACAAAAATCCGCCCCTAACGACCCACGCCTATCACTGCTCCTGGCCAAAGCCTACCTCGGCATCCACCACCTCGGCGCCGCGCTCGAACAAGCCTCCATCGCACAAAAAACGCACACGCCATCGCAACAAATCGACGCCCTACTCATCAAACCACGCGTCTTCCTCGCCATCGACGACCCAAAAAGCGCACTCGACGCCATTCACGAAATCCCCGCTGAATTTAGAGAAAATCCACCAATCGTCCTCTGCACCGCAATAATATTCGAACTACTCGGCCGAACCGACGAAGCCAATGCATACTACAAAACGCACAAAAGCAACATCGCAACGCTCTTCGCCACCGTCGCACCCACACTCTACACCGATCTCCCACTCCTACGCACAGCCCTCGGCGTCGCAGCACTCGACATCCGCCCAAAACCCAACCACCCTCTCGACCAAGAGCCCATCGACCCTCTATTCAAACGTTGCCGCCGTTGCGGCGCCCTCTCGATCAAACGCCGCACACAATGTCGCGATTGCGGCAGCACCGAATTCTTCGAAAACTAACACTGCAAACCGCATATTATACAAACAACCTGCCCAAACTCGCATTTTATCCACACATCGCCACCGCGCATATCCATGTAAAACACACTTTTGTGACATATAAAATGATACGCGCACATATATAATGATATGGGCATCGATAAATGCGTTTCTTGGGTCACGGGCTTTTGCCTTGCGGCAATACGCCCGTGGCTACGGCTATGTGCTCACCGCCCCCGCGATTGGGGGCGGTTGCGCGCATACGCCTCCGCACAAGCATGACCTGGCCCAGTTCTGCGACAGATTTGTCATCCAAACTCGCGCTTTTCCGAGCTTTTCGCTACAATATCCCCGACGCTGTGCGCGACAATCGCGCACAGCGCACCCAATTCAAGGAGGCGCCATGGGACTCTATATCGATCGAAGCAACTCGGGGTTTAAATCTGCACTATCTGGCACGATACAATATGTCGACAAATCGGGTCTCATCGCCCACTTAAACGCCAATATCGATTCCGAACAGCGTTTCTTGTGCATCACGCGACCGCGTCGATTCGGAAAAACCCTCGCCGCACAAATGATCGCGGCCTATTACAATCGCGCATGCAACTCTCGCGATCTCTTTGCCGATCTCGAGATTGCTCGCGATCCGAGTTACGAAACGCATCTCAATCGATATCCCGTCATCTTTTTCGATGTTCAAGAACAGCGCAGCAATGTGACCCATGGCGACAATTTCGTCGCCTATCTCCAAGAAAAGATCGGTTTTGAATTGAAAAACCTATGGCCAAACGAAACCCAAAACTGTCACACCATTCAAGAAATGTTGGCGCAAATCCATGAACATACGCAAACAAAGTTTGTCATCATACTCGACGAATGGCATGCCATCTATCGCATGGATCAAGACAACGAACATGCTATATTGATGTGGATCGACTTTTTGCGTTCTCTTTTCAAAGGCCCCTATGCAAAAGATTATATCGCACTTGCCTATATGACTGGCGTCTTGCCCATTCGGCGTTTTACATCCGAATCTCCTCTCAACAATTTTTATGAATATACAGTTTTCAACACTTATCCAATCGGCCAATTCTATGGATTCACAGAAAGCGAAGTCAAATCGCTATGCAAAAAATATGAAATGAATTACGATGAAATGAAACGATGGTATGACGGTTATTTATATCAAGATCAATACATGTATAATCCAAACTCCGTCGTCAAAGCGATTGCTTTCCGCAATATCATCGGATATTGGAACGAAACAGGCGCTTTTGAACCCATTAAAAGATACATTCAAATGGATATCGCAGGTTTGCGACAAACCGTAACTCAACTCATTGCAGGCGCATCTATACATTTTAATATCGTCAACTTTGCAAACATGTTCGATGCCCCCGACTCTATCGACGCCATCATGACCGCCCTTGCACACTTGGGCTACATCACCTACGATCCAAGTCATCAAACGGGGTGCATTCCAAACGAAGAAGTGCGATTTGCACTCCAATACGCTGCAAATGTCAGCCATTGGCACGAAATCATCCACTCGATCGAAGCCTCGATTCGATTTATCGATGCAATGATATCAAACGACGAAAAGACCGTGGCGCAAACGCTCGATGCGATCCATCGTGATATAGCGAGTATACTGACTTATAATTCAGAAAACGCACTCGCTTGCGCCGTCATGTATGCGTGTTACACGGCGCGAAAAGATTTCTTCGTCTTCCGCGAGCTCCCATCGGGGAAGGGATTCGTCGATATTGCCCTCATTCCGCTCCCCGACCGCCGCCTGCCTGCCATACTCGTCGAACTCAAATGGAACAAATGCGCTCAAACAGCTATCGATCAAATCAAAAATCGACAATACACTGCCGCATTCGAACACTATCGCGGGGATATCGTCATTGCGGGGATTTCTTACGATAAAGACGGCGACGAAAAAATACACAAATGCAAAATCGAGCGCATCGTCAAGCGCTAGCGAACCCAATGCGAGTTCGCTCAAATCGGAAACAAAAAAGGCGACGCCAAGGCGTCGCCCAATATCCAAAGTCTGCAATGCTCAAACATCCGCATCGCGACCGAGGTTTAGTCATGCATTACACGAAACGGGCACGACGACGCGCCTCTTTACGACGACGACGCGCGGCTTCTTTTTGTTTGCGCTTGCGAATGATGCTCGGTTTTTCGTAGTGACGACGACGCTTGAGTTCTTTCATCACGCCTTCGCGCGCCATGTGGCGCTTGAGTTGATTGATGGCACGACCGAGGTTCGAACCTTCGACGGCAACTTGTAACGGCCCTAAATCACGTGATTTGCTTTCCAAAACCTTTCTCCTTTCGGCTGAAATTCAACGCCCCCCCATAAACCACGGCGAGCAAGCACTGGCACGGGGCTTCGCACCAAGCGCACTGCTCCCAAAGGGGCAACGCGCCCTCTACTCTAAAGCCACATCGTTGTCAAGAAATTATGCGATTGATTTTTTCATTCCTCGGGGTAATCAAAAACACAACGAAAGCCGATATTTTGAAGCCCAAGAAAGTCGCTCTTCGGAATATCTCCATAACCTCGTCCTTCGCTCTCGTCATAGTATTCTCGAGACTTGATCTTCATCTTGTCGACCCCAGATTTTGAGCTTCCGCCCTTCACAATCCAAATATTGTAACCATAGTTATCATCTTCACTTACGAGGTAGTCATCGACAAATTCAGCGACATTACCAGACATATTGTTTAATCCAAGCGGTGTGATGCCAGATGCAAAATATGAAGTCGTCAATGAACGTGAGTATTGGATATTCGATCCCTTTGGAACGACTTCACCAAATAAACACATATTTGGTCCATCCAAATCTGTATAATTTGCATTCACACACATCTGAGGTGCCTCATTCCCCCATGGATATATGACGCTACGGACACTCGTGCCATCGTGTAACGCCGCATATTCCCATTCCATTTCGGTTGGCAATCGTCCACCAACCCATTTGCAAAACTCCCTAGCACCCTCAATTTTAATGCAATTAATGGGACGTCCAGAAATATAACTGTGATATTTCAGCGAAGCAATTGGCATAACGCATTCGTCTCGAAGTTCCATATTACCGTCGAAAAGCTTGGAGTACCCAAGTGAACACCCGCCGTACTCAACACATGTAGGATACTGGTAACGCGTCACTTCCATGACCATCATCATAAATGGCTTAATTTGATGAACAGAATCATCTCGCCGATATTCCCCGCCTGGAATATGTGCAACAAAGTATTCAAAAGGCATCCTCATACGCCCATCCGAATAATATGCCTGACCTACCCCCGGATAAGGCTCACCTGTATGGCAATACGAGCATCTCTCATAATCGGTATAATTGACATAATTCTCGCAAATCGCAAAATTCAAGTTTCCTGGCGTTCCTTCCTCATCGAGTTTTGGACACTCTTCGCCTTTTTCAATCACTGGTGCTTTTTCATCGTCATAATACTTGTCGTCGTATATCGGATAATAGGGCAACTCGGGATCTGTACTAGTATTTCCCGCGTTATCGCCATTTTCTGTATTTCCCGTATTACCAGAATTATCCGTTCCCGTTCCAGATGTGCCAGGAGTTCCTGTATTACCAGAATTATCCGTTCCCGTGCCAGACGTGCCAGGAGTTCCCGTATTACCCGTATTACCAATATTATCTTTGTCACCCGTGTTATCTTGCCCGTTACTTGCCCAATAGTTCTCGTTCACTGATTCATCGGTACAACCGACAAAGCAGAAAAGTAAAACACTCAACCTTAAGAGATGCTTCATAATCACTCCACATTACTTGTGACGAACAATAATGTTCACTGCCCGTTGCACACTCATGCCATTGCTAAACACATCGACTAAAATGTAGAATCGATTGGGATTACTTGCGCCGAGCGTTTGCCATAAGTCAGTACTCGCTCGCAGATACTCATTGTAACAACCATTGTTGCGTGCAAAAATGAGATGTGAATTTGCTGTCGAAATATTGGGACTATCTCCCATGTACACGTCGACATCGGCATAATTATTGTTGCATCCCTCATCTGTCACATGCGCTAGGACTTCAATTTGTTCGGCATAAAATGGACCAATTTTTAGCGTGTGTTTTTGAGAATTTCCAGTCGGAGCAAACTCAAATGTGTCGACATAATAATTAGCGCCCTCTCCTTCGCGTTTTCTCAATGTCGTCGAGAGACGTTCCTCAACCTCAAAATCATTCGAGTACGAAAAATCTAACTGATTTCGGTTGAGGGTGCCATTTTTAACGTAATCACCAAATTTCACCATCAACAGCTTCCTCTCGCCATTATTGTACTCAAAAATCACGCCACCATCTTGATAAGTTGCCCCATTAGAGATGAAGCTGTTCTTGCGGTTACCTTGATTCTGATGAACATTGTGCATGCCAACATCGGTCGCACTGTTCTGAAACTTTTCGCCAAAGACATAAATCTTGTGAACATTTTTGAACAGATTATCGAAAGCATCGGCGTAATAGAGGTCGGATGAAGGGCAATACTCCTTCGTCGCATTACACTGCCGAACTTGGAGCTTACTCCAGACTCCTGTATTCTCGCCATCCGTAAAGATCTCCTCAGGGTAATCCGTCCATCCGCGTCCGCCAGCCATATCCTTGAGTATACCAGGATGACGCATAAAGTCGAGACCACCATTGGCTTTAGACGTATTTTTGCCAGTCGATTTGTTGTTCAATTCGACATATCCAGATGAGCTGAAGATCCCTTTATAGTACTGGCTGTTATAGCTTCGCATGTTGACGATGCGATACGGCGCCTGATAAATCGTCGCATCATTCACGTCGACAACGACCTTATAGCTCGTCCCATTGACGTTCACGAAGAAGATGTAGTGCAGGAAACGCCCCTGCTGCGACAACCGCTCCAATCCATAAGCTGGCTTCGAAAATCCCGCCGCCTGCGGTGCCTGGGTGTATGGTGATCTCGTCGTGTCCAAGGTCCCGACAATGTAACCATAGCTCCCGAGTTCTGCAAATGCTCCCGCTGGAACGAATAGAACAAAAGCAAACAAAATACCGATCAAAAAGCGGACCATACGTCCTCCTATTATGTGAAGCACCCGACATTGGGCTTGAAGAAACCATATGCCTCATGTCATTTGATGTCAAATCATATCCAACAAATCGTCTGGTTGCGAATTTTATTCACCATATCGTTGTGTTTTTGAATTTTATGCAACATCGCAACGCATACATGCAACTACATAGAACCCAGCCAGAGACAAATCGACACTTTTTTCGCATTATTGTTTGACACATAGCGATCATTTCGCCTATGAATTGGATCCAATGGGTGTGAAACCCAGACAATGAATGAATATTGTAGCAATGATGGAGTCGTACATTGTTGCATTTATTCAAAGAACGGGAGTTCGTGATGAAGAAAGTATTGTTTTGTATGTGTATAAGCGCAATGTTTATCACGGCGTGTGACGATTCAGATTCGTCGAGCGTCTGTGGTAATGGGATTTTGGAAAAGGGCGAGGAATGCGATGGCAATGCAGGGCTCGAAAGCCTCACTTGCTCCGACTTGAAAACGGGAAGCACGGGAACGCTCGGATGTACAAAAACGTGCACCATTGATATTTCAATGTGTACGACTTGTAATCACAACGGCATAAAAGATGCCGATGAAGAATGCGATGGCGAAGATTTCGGTGGCGCAACGTGTGCAACTGTCGATCCGAATAAGCCTTTTGGCAGACTCGGGTGTTCAAATCATTGCAAGATATCGACGACGTTTTGCGCGGCAAGCGACCTCGGTTTGCAAGCGCCTTATCGAGATTCCGAACAAACCGATGCGCTCTGCTCCGATGGACTCAACAATTTTAATACCGTCGATAAAAATGGAAACCCCGCAACGTGGATCGATTGCAAAAGCCATAGCTGCCTCACCTCGCCTATCGTACAAGTTTGTCAATCTCTCGAAAACAACGACACATCGTGTTCCGATGGCATCGACAATCCAACGGCATCGGGCATGCCCAAAGGCATGAGCAATGTTAAAAACGATCTCATCGATTGCAAAGATCCGTCGTGCTTTAAAAACTGGCGCGTCACCGTTTGCACAACCGAAGCACCGAAATGGGAATTGGGTGACGAATGTACCGACGGCACCGACAACGATGGCGACACGCTCGCCGATTGCGACGATCCCGATTGCTTGCACGCCGGCAGCCCGTGCGATCTCAACGGGCGCGCGCGCGTCCTCTTCGACAATGCGCACCACCAAATCGCTGGCGCCGTCGATTGGATTGTCGACGTCACCGGACGACATCCTTTCCCAAGTAAACCCGCCAAAGAAGACGACTGGCACGGATCGCTTTCGTCGTGGGGCAAAGACTTGCTCGATTCAGGGCATTTCATCGTCGAAACGCTACCTCAAGATCGATCCTTTACTTATAAAGATTCGACAAAACCACAAGACTTGACGAATTACAATATCGTCGTCAGCGTCGAACCGAGTGTTAAATACACACCCGACGAGATCAAAGCCCTCTATGAATTCGTCAAAGATGGTGGCAGTCTCATGTTATTTGCCGATCACACGGGTGCCGATCGCGATGGCAACGACGTCGATGCGGTAAAGGCTATCAACGACTTGCTCGCGCAACTGCCCAATGCCAAATCGCTGACCGAAAACCCATGGGGATTCTCGGTCAAAGATATCAAGGAAATGAGCAACGAAACGGCGGTCCCCAATGCCAACGCCATTGCCGAAATCGTCAAAGAAGTCAAAAAGACGGGATCGTATGCTGGAACGGCGTTCGACATTCACAATCACGACATCGCCAAATCGATACTCGTCACGGATAACAGCAAACTCGATTATGCCATCGCCATCGAATACGAAAAGGGACGCATCATTGCCGTCGGCGATTCGTCGATCACGGGTGACGGGACGAATTTCTTGGGCATTAAATTAAAAAATGCTGGTTACAAAGAACTCGATAACAAGGCATTCCTCATCAATGCCATGGAATGGCTACGCCATAGCAAAAAGTAATCATTCGCATCGCGGCGCGCTACCGCCATGCCCGCCATTGGCGGGCGCGGAGCCGTATTGCCCCCGCCAGGGGCAATAGGCGCAGCACGGAGCCGTATTGCCCCCACGGGGCAATAGGCGCAGCACGGAGCCGTATTGCCCCCACGGGGCAATAGGCGCAGC
>ERZ1034719.549-NODE-549-length-21447-cov-7.238173_pt1 | contig 21447 bp, 25 predicted proteins | sample MGYA00520703_ERZ1034719 | MGnify/ENA primary metagenome ERZ1034719 (study PRJEB33766, sample SAMN09781716) | gut metagenome | biome: gut microbiome | host: Homo sapiens | place: Madagascar | study: EMG produced TPA metagenomics assembly of the PRJNA485056 data set...
CGGAGCCAGCGGCGCATAGAGCCGGATGACACATGGCCCGGATCGTACTGATCTCCCCCTACCTCAAGGGCGGACAGAACGCCGCGAAGCTGGCCCAGCGTACTCGCTATGTCGCTACCCGTCCCGGCGTGGAGCTGTTGGCGGATGAGCGCAGTACACTCCCCGCCACAAAAAAGCAGCAGGAATTCATCGCACGGCTGCTGAAGTCCTTCCCCTCCTGCTGGGAACTCATTGAGTACGAGGAATATCTGGATCACCCCACCCAGGGCAACGCCTCCGCGTTTATCCAGCAGGTGCAGGAGAATTATCTGGAGGCACTGGATCAAAAGGAAAATTTCATCGACTACATCTCCCACCGCCCCGGCGTCCAGAAGGACGGTGAGCACGGGCTGTGGGATGCCAACGGTAAGGTAAAAAATCTCGCGCAGGCGGTACGGGAGGTGGCGGAGCACACCGGAAATGTGTGGACGCCGGTGATCGCGCTGCGCCGTGAGGACGCCGAGCGGCTTGGCTACGACAGTGCGAAAAACTGGCAGGCGCTGGTCAAGGCGTCTGCCAACGACATCGCGGCGGCGTACAAGATCCAATCGGACAACCTGCGCTGGTATGCCGCCTTTCATCGCAAGCCGAAGCAGGTGCATATTCACATGATCGTGTTCTCGACCGATCCCCGCGAGGGCTATCTCACAAAGGATGGCATCCGGCAGGTGAAGTCCGCCTTCGCCAGACGAATCTATTATGCGGATCGGATGCACGTCTACCAGCAAAAAGACGCCGCGCGACAGGAGCTCCAGACGCAGACCCGCAAGGCCATGCTGGAATGCATCGCGCAGTTGGAGCATGGCTCAATGGATAATGCGCGGCTGGAGCAGCTCACCGAAGAGTTGGCAGAGCGCCTACTGACGGTCAAGGGGCGAAAGGTCTACGGCTACCTGCCGCCAAGGGTCAAGGCCATCGTGGACGCCATCGTGGAGGAGCTGGCGAAGGACGAGCGGGTGTCCGCCGCCTATGAAACATGGCAGACGCTCTACGAGCAGGTGTGCCTGGACTACGATCAGCGGCCGCCCAAGCGTCTGCCGCTCTCCCAGCAAAAGGAGTTCCGGAGCGTCCGCAACATGATCATTCAGGAAACACTGCAATGGATGGCTGAGCGGCAGCGGTATGCGGATGTGCGGAGAACACCTTCCGTGCAGGAAGGACCTATCATCAAAAAGGATGCCGCAGAAGCCGCGCCAAAGAACTCTGAGGTCACGGCATCTCTCGCATTGGCGCAGACCAAATCTGACCGTGCGGCCAGCGCCACATCGGAAGATACCGGCTCCGCTGACGCTGCCGCCTCCAAAGACGCCGCGCCGCCTCCGGGCGAAATGACTCCGACGCACTCACAGCCATCCGGTCAAGCAGGGCAAACCGCACCGGCAGGAGCAGAGTACCGTGCTCCCACGGTGGGCGAAACCGTCGTGCGGATGCTGCATCACATGAGCAGAATTTTTGAAGACAACAGCAAGATCGACCAGATCCACCGCGGCTTGCAGATCGACCGCAAGCGCCGGCAGGAATTGCAGCGCAAGCGGCTGGCAATGGGACACAAGCCGGACGATCATGAAGAGCAGACATTCAGATAGCACAAAGCAGAATTTTGAAAGGAAACATCATGAGCCAATTTATCTATTTCACGCCGGAGGAAAAAGCACGTGCGCAGAACACGGATCTCGTGTCGCTGCTGCGCGCCCAGGGCGAGCGACCTGTGCGCTCCGGCCGGGAGTTCCGTACGCCCAATGATCCCAGCATCACCGTGCGGGGCAACAAATGGTTTGATCACTCCGCGCGCGTCGGCGGCTACGCCGTCAGCTTCGTCCAGCGCTATTACCGCCTCCCTTATCAGGAGGCGGTTTTGCTTTTGCTGGGCAGGAAAAATAACAAATCGTTTGAGCAGGCAAAGCCCGCAAAGGAGGCTCCGAAGCCCTTCGCTCTGCCGGAACCTTACGGAACCATGCGGCGTATGTATGCTTACCTCATGCGTCAGCGCCACATTGACCGCGAGGTTATTTCCGCCTTCGTACATGAAAAGCTGCTCTACGAGGACAGGCATCACAACTGTGTTTTCGTGGGGCTGGATGACAGCGGTGAGGCCAAGCACGCGCACATCCGCAGTACCAACAGCGAGGGACGGGTGTTCCGCATGAACATTGAGGGCAGCGCAAGTGAGCACTGCTTCCACAAAAACGGGACCGACAAGTCCCTCTATGTGTTCGAGGCTCCTATCGACCTTCTGTCCCACATTACCCTCTATCCATACGGCTGGCAGGAACACAGCTACGTTGCCTGCTGCGGGCTCTCCATCCAGCCGGTGCTGGAGCGGCTGCGGCAGAATCCGAAGCTGGACATGGTGTACCTGTGCCTCGACAACGATGACGCGGGCAACGATGCCTGCGACCGTATGACGGATACGCTGGAGGACATGGGCTTGGATGTGGAGCGGCTCTGCCCGGTGCGCAAGGATTGGAATGACGATCTCTGCGCCAAATTCGAGAGGAAGGAGAAAGACGCATGAATGAAAACGTATGGCCCCTGATTTTGCTTGGCGGCGGCCTGCTGGCATTCTTGCTCGTAGTGTCCTTCCTCTCCAAGAATTATTCTCTCAACAATTTCAAGAGCAAAACCGTTGGCGACGGTCAGCACGGCACAGCCCGGTGGGCAACGCCCAGGGAGATCAGCAAAACATACCGGACGGTACCGTTCCGTCCCCGCCGCTGGCGCAAGGGAGAGGATCTGCCTACGGAGCAGGGACTCGTTCTTGGCAGCGTCGGCGGCAGAAACCATAAAAGCGAAGGAGGATTCCTGCTGAAAACCTCTCGCAAGCTGCTGGAAAAGCTGCGACGTCCTGTGGAGGGAAAGCGGAAGACGAAGAAAAAATCAAAGGCTCTCTCAAAAGTCAAAAAGATGATTGAGGAGCAGCGAGATATCCGGGCGCTGGTGGACAGTGATGACGTCCACTGTCTGATGATTGGCGCCTCCGGCGTGGGCAAGACGGCATTTTTCCTATACCCGAATCTCGAATACACCTGCGCCTGCGGCATGAGCTATTTGGCGCTCGACACCAAGGGCGACCTCGCACGTAACTACGGCTGCATCGCATCGAAATATTACGGCTATCAGGTCACGGTCATTGACCTGCGCAATCCGACATGCTCGGACGGTTTCAATTTTATGACGCTCGTGAACCACTATATGGACAGGGCAAAAAGAGACCCCAACGATCTCACTGCCAAGGCGAAAGCAGAGAACTATGCCAAGATCCTCGCCAAAACAATCATCAGTCCGGAAGGCTCCTCGCAATATGGCGACAACGCCTTTTTCTATGAGAGCGCAGAGGGTGTGCTGGCCGCCATCGTCATGCTGCTTGCGGAATTTATCCTGCCGGAAAAGGACGGCACAGAGAAGCGCCACATCGTTTCGGCGTTCAAGCTGGTGCAAGATCTGCTGGCAGCGCCGGGCGGCGGACGGGGAAAGAACGGATTCCATGTGTTGATGGACATGCTCCCGTCTGTACATAAGGCACGCTGGGTGGCGGGCGCGGCGCTGACGGCGGCGGATCAGGCGATGGCATCCGTCATGTCGACGGTACTTTCAAAGCTCAATGCCTTTTTGGACTCGGAGCTCGAGCAGGTCATCTGCCGCGATAACCCTATCGACGCAGAACGTTTTGCGTCGAGCAAATGCGCCATCTTTGTTGTCATTCCCGAAGAAGACCCCACGAAGAATTTCATCGCCAGTCTCATGATCCAAAACCTCTCGCGCGAGCTCTTCTCCGTAGCGGATGAAAACAGAGGAAGGCTCAAAAACCGCGTGGTCATTTACGCGGATGAATTTGGTACGATGCCGCCCTTTGACGTGCTGTCGTTGTTTTCCGCCGGACGTTCCCGAGGTCTGACGCTAGTGCCCATCATCCAGAGCCTCGCCCAACTGGAGAAGAATTACGGAAAAGAAGGCGCAGAAATCGTGTGCGACAACTGCCAGGACACCATCTTCGGCGGCTTTGCACCGCAGAGCAAGACAGCGGAGGCGCTCTCCTCGGCGCTGGGCAGCCGGACGGTGCTGTCCGGCTCCGTCAGTCAGGGCAAGGAGAGCAGTCAGTCGCTCCAGATGATAGAGCGCCCTCTTATGACGCCGGACGAGCTCAAGTCCGTTCCCAAGGGAGAATTTGTTGTGATGAAGACGGGCGCGCACCCAATGCGTACACGCCTACGATTGTTTCTTGACTGGGGTATTACCTTTGAAAAAGACTGTCCGACGCCGAAGCCGGTCGTCCGCAGAGTTGCCTATGCGGGCTGCGAGGAACTGATAGCGAACATTCGCAACCAATACGCTGCGGAGAAGACGCCCTACAATGCAATGCGGGGTGATAAAAGATGAGCGATTTTAATTTTATTTACGCCGAGGAGCATCTGAGTCACCGGGAGAAGGCGGTCTATATCTATCTTCGGGACCGGGCGGATGCCTCCGGTGTCTGCTGGCCGGGGATCAAAACCATTGCCCGAGAATTGGGACTTTCGCCGCGGACAGTCCAGCGGGCTCTGGCAGATCTGGAGCGCAGGCAGCTCATCGAAAAGCGGAACCGCCGCCGCTCCAATGGCAGCCTCACCAGCAATTTATACCGGCTGACCAAGCACAAAACGTCACAGCCTCCCGCCAAGGGGGGACTGTGACGTTTTTACTCTCAAAATTCTGTCCATAGGGTAGCGTCACCATGGCGCATCCAGAAGAGCCTACTCTACCGGAGGATACAGGACAGAGAAAGAACAAGAATATGGAGGAACTTATGAAGATGATCGTTAGAAGAACAGCGTTGGCTGTCTGCACCCTTGTCCTGGCAGTGATCCTGCCCGCAGCCGCTTCCGCTGCCTGCACAGGCTTTGATGACGTGCCGGAGACTGCGGACTGCTATGAAAGCGTGATGTATCTTGCGGAACATGAGATCACGCAAGGCACGGGAAACGGATGCTTCTCCCCGGATGCGCCGGTGACGGTGCGGCAGTGGGCGATGATGCTCTGCCGGGCCTATGATGTGAAGGTCGAGGGCAGCTCATGGAGTGATCTGAGCCAAAGCGCTGTGGAACAATCCTATCGGAAGGGCTGGCTGAACGAAACCGCACTCTCCGCGCCCAATATCCAGCTATGCCGGGGAGCGTTGCTCAAAAGCGCCTTTGCCGCAGCCAAGATCCCCGTTTACGACAGCGTACTCTATGCGGGCGGCGTGTCGCTGCCCGATTATGAAAACTGCATCCGCATCGGGAAGGAGCTTCAGCTCTGCGGCGAGGCGAACACTGCAAATGAGATCGTCACCCGCAGGGACGCTGCCATGCTCCTTCACGCAATCCTGACCAGAGCCTTCGCCGTGACAGCCCCGGCAGCTCCGGTGACGTTAGTGAACGCGGCAGACGTCAACATCAATGACTACCTGCTGGCGCTGCGGCAGGTGCCGGAGCCGATGCTTGCCGCCTTTAAGGTGGCTGGCTGGACATACCGTATCGACTTTGACTACATCAGCGAACTCAGCAAGCAGCTGAACATGAGCTGCATTGGAGCCACCAACTACAGCCAGAAAACCATCTACCTCTCGGATGCCAGTGCGACGCTCCACGAATTCGGACATTTCCTCGATTGGATGCTGGGATTCCCCGCAGAGCATGAGCAGCTATATCTTGCAGAAGCGCAGAACTCCGGGCTGCGGGATTACGCCAAAACCAACGCCAGGGAATACTTCGCAGACTGCTTTGCCTATTGCATCATCCACGGCAACGATTCGGAAATGATGGAGAGCTTTAGAAAAAATGCACCGCAGACCTGTACATATTTCGAGGAATTGGGAAAAGACAGTTGGAGCAGAAGCATTCGTTCCAAATGACATAGCGAACATATTCTGAAATTCTTCAAGGGTTTGATATCCCCGCACATCTGTTATAGAATGGAGCGAAAACCGGTCTGAGTGGAGAAACGCGATCATGCTGGTCATATTGCTTTTTATGTTGGGGCAGCAATACGACAGCGGAGAACAGGGAATCTTCCAAAATTCCCGATAAAAATTCTTGCTTTGATGTAGTATTTCGCCCCGATTTGCGAGGTAATAAATAGAAGGGTGTGATTCCTTGTGGATGATATCAAGATTATAGATTTGTTCTTTGCTCGTTCTGAGCTTGCAATCGAAGCGCTGGACGACAAATATGGGACAACCTGCCATAATCTTTCCCGCAGCATTTTGAAGGATCAGCAGGACGCAGAGGAATGCGTGAATGATGCCTATCTCGGTGTTTGGAATGCGATCCCTCCGCACAGGCCCAATCCGCTGTCCGTCTTTGTCTGCAAGATCGTTCGGAATATTTCTATCATGCGTTATCGGGCCAATACAGCTCTCAAGCGAAACAGCAATTACGACTCGACAATGGAGGAATTGGAAAATTGCCTTTCTTCCTCAGTCTCGGTTGAAGACTCTCTCGAGGAAAAAGAGTTGATTGCAATCATTGAAGACTTTCTCAGGGACTTGTCACAGGAAAACCGCGTGATCTTCCTGCGGCGCTACTGGTTCTCCGACAGCTATGCAGAAATTGCGGCTCGAACCGGTCTGACGGAAAAGAACGTCTCTGTCCGGCTTTCCCGAATCCGTAAGCAATTACAAACGCATCTTGCAGAAAGGGGTGTTTTGGCTTGTTGACATTGGCTCAGAAATTCTCCAGCGCAATGAATGGGATCGACGATGAGTTCATCGAAGAGGCGCTGACCTACGAACGGTCCAAAAAGCGCAAGCCTTCCCGCGTACTGCGAATCGTCCTCGTCGCGGCCCTCATCTCCGTGCTTTTGTTCACATCGGCGTTGGCGCTTTCCCCGTCGCTTCGTGAGAACACGCTGAATGTCCTGGTTGAAATCTTCTCCGACCACGCCACGTTCCGTGTCGAGGGAGAGGAGCCAGCCGGATCCTATATCGCCGGTAAAATCGACTACTCGGCGCTGGAAGAGACCTATCGTCTTGATCCGGGAGGCTGCTACCGGGCCGATTTTGCCAGTGGCGCCACATTTTTCGGCAACAACGGTGAGATCATTTCAATCACCGTCGTGGCCATTAGAGACGGCTTAGTAGGAGGCTTTGAAATTGCTGACGATGCAGAGTCAAAGTCCATCACGCTTTACGGTAAGGATGCTACGCTTTACTGGGGTGAGGACCAGGAATGCGCGGGAGAAACCGGTACAGAGGCCTACATCTTTCAGATTGATGAAGAAAACGGTTGGCTCATCAACTTTCGGAGCTTCAAGCTCTCGCCGGACGAGCTTGTCTCCGTCGCAGAACAGGTCAAAATCTCATAGTCCGCTTACATTGCGTGCAATGAGCAAATCCTTACACTCAATGTTATCGATGCAATGAGTTATCAGGAATGGCAGTATCAAACATCACGCGGCATATCGGCCACATTGGCGCTCGGCCCTGGCAGAGCACTAATTCTGTCTGATTTGCCGGACAGCTTTATGACCATCATTATTTTGGCGGGAAGTACCGACGGCTTGACGCGGGATCTGCTTGAAGAACTGGCTGACAGCTTCGATCTTTCAAAGCTCACTCCGATAGTGCTGCCGGGATCTCTCTACATTCCATCACCTTAATTTTTCATTTCAGAATATGCAGGAGGCCTTTTATCATGCGCCAAATTTCGAGACTTTCGGTCATCGCCGTAAGTACCGCTCTCCTTATAACACTAAGTTCATGCAGCGGCACACAGAGCACGCCGGAAGCCGATGACCAGCCGTCTACTCCAACAGAAAAAAGAGAAATGACAACCGATGTGCAGGAGAACAAAGCCAATGGCGATTCTCCGCAGGGATCTGTCACCGATGCCGCAAACTTTGAAATAACGGAAAACGAGGATGGCACAGTTACCATTAGCCGGTATATCGGTACTGAAACAGATATTGTGATTCCCTCACAGATCGGCGGAAAAACTGTTTCCGCGATTGGAAACGTCATGGGTACGACGGGAGCGTTTGAAGGCTGCACGAGCATAACCGCTGTGGTGATTCCGGATGGTGTGACAGAAATTCAGGACAACGCCTTTTACGGCTGCTCTTCGTTGGAGACTGTGACGATCCCTTCTAGCGTTACACTCCTGCGCAACTGTGCTTTTTGCGACTGTCCAAACTTGCGAGCAGTCTACTTCGAAGGCGATGCACCGCAGCAAGCCAATTATGTATTTGATTCCACCGAAAATGTCACCATGTATTATCAGGACGGGACCTCCGGCTGGGAGAATCCTTGGCACGGACGTCCTGCGGAAGTATATATCCCCGAATGAAAAGCAGAATGACTGCGCAAAAATCTGACATCAAGAGGACAAGCACCATGATGAAACGTCTATTTCCCACCGCGCTTGCGGTATTGCTCCTGCTGCTTGCAGGCTGCACAGCAAAGCCAGATACATCCAATCAATCAAAGCCCGCGGAGTATTATTTGACCGATACCGACCTTCCGTTGGATGATGCTGCGCGGCTTCGCGCCGCACCGGATTTCCTGACGGCGGAACAGCAAACACTTTACAGGCAGGCGTTTGCGATCTATAGCGCGATGTTTGACGGTGAAACGACCGGCATCGACGACGCCTTCCCCGCCGCAGGCGGCCAAACCGAGTACGACGAGTACACGCCGGATGGCTCCGACTATACCTACATCAGCTCCCACAGCCGTTGGCAGTCCTGGGCTGACTTTGACCGCGTCATCCACGCGCTGTTCACCGATACGTTCTGGTCTGACTGCAATGACGACGGCAACGCACCGATCTACATCGAGCACGACGGTCGGCTTTTTATCCTCGACTGCGCCTACGGCGACCAATATTACAACAGCAACATTCCCGACGAATTTACTCTGACTGCACAGACGGATGATCGGATCGACTTCACGGTGACGGCGCACTACTCTTATCCCTACCCTCGTCAGGACGAAACCGAGGCCGAGCGCGACGATCGGCTGGAAACAAGCTATGAGTACACGCGCATCTATCCGGTCACTCTGATCTATACTGACGCAGGCTGGCGTTTTGATGCGTTCACCACGCCGAATCAGGCAGATATGCAGCTCCTCGGCGAGTGGGACGGTGTAGAGGAAACCGATTTCTATTTGCCGAATAATTAAATAACCTTTCCCTCCCGTGCCCGCAAGGCTTAATGCAGCCGAACGATCTTGAAAGGTATCCTGTCAATGTCGGCTGCAGCGAATGGATGTCAGTCAGCACGACTGTAAAATTGAGGTGTAATGTCGTGCAGCGGAAATGGGTAAAGAGGGCGGGAACATCTTGCAAGGATGTTCCCGCCTGTAATTTGATCTGACCGATTTTCAAAGCAACTATAGAAGCTGCAGATTTTTTTACATAGTTCTCCTTATTTAGAAAACACTTCTATTTTGTCGTTTCGACTAAATACACACTTTCTGCTATGTGCAAAATATCGTTTTCCCCAAGAGGCGCATCAATGGTAAATTGCAGATTTTTCTCAGGGTCAAACCATACGAGTGTACTATTGATACCTTCTTCTTTTGGAACTGCCAGCCTTCCATCAAGGCCATTTACAGAAGCAGAAATTATATCTGCTTTTTCTGTACTAATCCAACTCATAGAGCCCTGCTGCATATAGCCATATTCAAACAAAATCACATTTTCATTATCGTTTTCATAATACCTGCTGACCGTACCTTCACCTGCGAAGTATTTTTCTTGCTTTTCCTCAAAACCGTCTGGCAATTCTCCGATTTCATACTGTGGCATCTTGCCCTGAACATCATCTCCAGCATAGCGAAACACTACATACGTCTCATACCATTCTGTGACCCAGCGGATAAATGTTGCACGAGCAGTTGGGCTAACAACCATGAGACTGCCAAATGCAAGCGAGATTACCAGCAATATGACAGCGACCCGCTTTAAGGCTCTTTTCCAAACAGGCTGCTTTCGATCACGCGCCCAGCGCAGAGGGTTCTTGAGCATCGCCTTGATCTGCTTCTGATGATGCAGCGATGGCGTATACGGGATCGTCTCTGTGTTCGTTTCTTCGTCCAGCGCAATGGCATCCAACAGCACGTTACGCATTAAAAGGTCAAGTTCCTGCTCTGTCATATGTGAAATCCCTCCTTGACTGCAATTTCACGAAGCAGCGTGCGGCCGCGGGAAATGCGCGTATTGACCGCGGACTCTGAGATACCAAGATGCTGTGCAATTTCCTTGCCGGAGTAGCCGTTGATCAGCCGCATTTCCAGCGCCGAACGGTAGGTCGGGGGAAGCTGAGAGAACAGCTGGACAAGCTCGTTATAGCTTGTTGGATCGCTGACATCTGCCGAAAAAGTATCCCAATCCTCTTGCTGCAGCTCCTTCTGTTTGCGTCTCAGAATCATAAGTGCTTCGTTTTTCACTATAGAGATGATCCAGAAGCCTAATTTCTTACAAGGAATTTCGGAAATCTCATCAAAATGATGGATCACCTGCAAAAAAGCGTTCTGTACGGCATCTTCGGCATCGTGAGGATCTCTCAAAATACGGAGCGCCGTCTGCTCAGCACGCACATGATTTTCTTCGTATAATTCTGTAAATCTGCGCTTATCTTCTTCGCTTTCCAGCGCAGCGAGTAAGTACGATAGCATGGACAACCTCCTCACGAGATGAAATACCCCGCGAAATGATTATAAGCATCGTTTGGCAGATAAAACAAGTCCCAGAACTCAAGTTGAGACTTTGCACAAAGGGACAATGCTCTAATTGGTTGAAATGTCAAAAAGCGAAAACTATGTAAGAGATCGACCGCCTGATGCATCTATAAAGCAGCAAAATCAATTCAACGAACGACGAAAGGGGGTGTTTTGTAAAAGTAAAAATCAAGGTCCAACAACGATTGAAAACTTGTTAAGTACTAAGATGCAAGTTACAAGCAGTACTACAGGAAATACGGCAAAACGAAGAATTATTAAAAAGTTGTTATACAAAACGAGGAGGTTTAATCATGAAAAAGAGGATCATTCAGTCTTTACTTGCAATAGCGTGCTGCGTTACGGTGGCCTTAAGTGCCATTCCAACCGCTGAGGCGGCAATGCGCGCAAGTGTTGTTACCGGTAAGGTAACGCTCAACGGTCAGGTCATTGATAATAAAACGGCCAAGTATCCGCTTCTGATTTACAGCAACATCACTTACTTTCCCATGACATATCACCTCAGCCGATTCATGGGTGTGAGCACTGACTGGAACGGTGGAAGCAAGACATTGGATATCACGGCTGGCGGCGCACGCACGGCTTATGTTGCCGAGACAGGGAAAAAGCAAAGCGGCAGCGTTTCTGTTACGCTTCCCAGCTATAAGATCAGCGTTAACGGCGCACAGATCAATAACAAGGAAGAAAAGTATCCCATTTTCAATTACAACGGAATCACTTATTTCCCGCTCACATGGGCTTATGCGGTCGACTCTTTCGGCTGGAGCTACCAGTGGGATGCTGTGAATGGATTGCGTATCGATACCAGCTCAGCCCCGGCCCCCGCTCCGGTTGAACCGGGAACCGGCAGCGGTACGCTTGATACGGCGCTCTCGATTTTGAATGCGGGATACGCTTCGGGCGGCAGCTACCGCGGTACAATTACCGGTCCGAAAGAGCGTACGAGCTTTGATGCAACTCTCAGCGTAGAGAAAAGCACATCTGGCAGCAAGGTCGAGCTCACCGCAACTCCTTTCCCGTTTTTTGATAACGGCGTCAGCTATTTTGCAAATTACTATGCCGTAAATGGTGGTTTTGCAAGTGACGAGCAAATCGGTGTCTCCGGCAACGGCGGTGGACTTGGCGACCCGTTTGAAGTCAATGAATCGTCGGAGAAGGTCTACATTGGCAAATGCTTCCTTGACTGCCAGTTCACCGGAGCACGCAGCAAGCATATTACGGATGCAAAGTGTGTGTCCTCATCGGGCAGTACGGAAACATGGGAGCTGACAGTCACGTTTGCAAGCGATGGCTTTACCGGCTACACCGCGAGTGTAAGCGTCGATACAGCAAAGAGTGCCGTAACGCAGATCGTGATCCGCACCGCAAACTATACGCTGACGATGACACCCGCGTAAGAAGGTATCAGTGTTTTACGGAAGTTTCGCTGTGAAAGTGTCTTGAGGCGAAATACCATAACAAGATCGGGAGGGACATATGAAGGAGTATTCGGTGTGGATAGATGAGGCGGAGAAAATCGTCTCATTTCATGAGGTGGATAATAGTGAGCTTATCTATTTTGATCAGCGCGAAATATACCTGGCCTATCTCAGTGCGCTGACCACGCAAGGCTACCGGTTCCAGTAAGCCCCTTAGCTCATGCTATTTTGAAAACAGAGATTATATGGAGATTGCAAATGAAACATTACCTAAAAGCATTGAAGCAAAAGAATTCTCTGCTCTTTTCTGTAGGGATCGTCATGCTTCTGATACTCACATTGTGTTTGAGTGGATGTTCAGAAAAAAACGAAGTACAGGATCAAACAAACGGGGCGGATACCATCCCAAATCAGTCTGCATCGGCTGAGGAACCATCCTCAATTCTCTATGTGAATCATCAGCTGGGTTTTTCTATGGAGATGCCGCTGAATTGGATGGGGCAAGTTGAAGTTGAAGAAGAATATGGCCTTCACCACCAGAACGGGGGAAATTGTATCACCTTTTATCACAAGCCAACCCATGATAACGGCGAGGGCGGCATTCTTTTCTTTATTGACTGCTACCCCGGCGAATGGAGCGAGAACAACCCGCCGGTCGTTGCAGGACACAGCGTTGTCATCGCGCAAACGGAAAACTATACCTATCTGCTCAGAACGCCGAGTGATGTCGAATATAGCGAATCAGATCCTATGCTGGCAGAAGCCTATCAGTCTCTTATTGCACAGCAAGACTTTATTATCTCCCATATCTATGCAACCGGTCAGACCGTGATTTCGCCGAACGAGTAAGCGAATATTAAACGAAGTCCTTGCTCTATCGGTTCCAGTGAGCCTTTTCAGTTCGCAGCGTTACAATAAGTTAGGAGGAACGAACATGAAGTATCCTGTGATATTCAAAACCTTTTCCGTGCTTTTCTCATTGCAGTCAGATGAACGATGGATCGTCCCCATCTTTGGGGGAACAATCATCCTGCTGCTTGCGTTTTCTGCGTGGCGGCTGTGTACGGAGAAAAAGGACAAGTGGCGTTACCGCAGAATGATGCTGCTTTCGCTGATCCTATGGGGAGTTGGAGAACTTCTGTGGCAGGTCAATGTGTCGCAGATAATGATAATTTCCTCGATTTTAGCCTTTGCTTCGATGTGGCTGTTTATATGTCAAGCGGTGGTGTATGTCGTATACACGGGGTATGAGGCACTAAAGTAGTTACCCGCGAAAAAGCTACAGAGAGGAGATACTACGTGAAAGCTCAAAGAGGAAAAATCATCGTTCTGTGTCTTTGCCTTATTTTTGCAATGCTGATCATATCGGGAAAGGCCTCCAAACTTGGAACCTACCTGTATGTCCGATGCAACTATACGCATCTTGAAGAATTCGCTGCAGAAGTTATTCAGACAGGGGCTATCCCTGATGACCGATATAAGAGGAGAGATGTCCGTTATTATCCTGAATACGGGATGATTGAGTTTTCCACATTCAGCAGCGGATTCGGTTCAGAAACTGTCTATGAAGGCTTTTACTACTCCGATGAGGATGTTCCGTGCGGGTTCCAGGGGACAAGCATGAGCTTTCAATCTGACGGCGGCGGTTGGAGCTGGCATGAATCCGATGGAGATAACTTCGAGTACACAGAAAAGATCCTCGGGAAATGGTACTGGTATCGTATGCATTTTTGAAAAGCAGGATTACATAGAAAATATGAGCGGATAACTATTTGGCAATAGTTACCAATTTACCTCTAATCATCGGCACGCCATCTCTGCAGTATCAAAGGCGGCGATAAGCACAGTGAGGCGTTAAGGCCATGGCTGTTCGAACTATAAATCTCAACAGAAAGGATAACTGTAACATGAAGAAAGAAAACTCAAAACGCACGGGAACAATTATATTATTCCTCGTACTTGCACTCCTCCTCATTTTTATAATATTTATCAAAAATACAGGTAAATCAAATGAAGGAGAGGATTATCAGCAACAGTTGGAATTGTATCTCGAGGCGGCAAAGGAAAGTCCACAAAAGAGTTCTGAATATGCTTACTTCCCTAATGATGATCTCAGACTTGCTCACGAGCAATCAAATATGCGGTTAATTAGCTACGAAATCGAATCTTCGACGAAAATCAATGATAAACTCTATGAGTATAATGTCCTTATTAAGACGGATTTTGCACCAGAAGAATATACCCGTGTCTATTACTTTGTAGGGAACATCGACGGAGAGCTAAAATTCATTGTAAATGCTTCATTTGTTCCCGACGAGTTGTCAGACGGCTTAGATGTTGGTGCATATTCATATGGAGAGGAAGACTCATCTTCCGTCATTTTTGAAAATTAAGTTGAAAACCGATACCACAAGTAACGACCATTTGCCGTCTCTGTAGTATCAAAGGCGGCGATAAGCACGATTGCTTACCGCCGCCTAATTTATGCCGCTATTATTTCTTTGTGAGCTCGTCGGCATCCTTACAGAGCCGTATGTATTTAGCCGCTTCCTCGGCGCTCATCCCTGCAAAGAACGTCCTGACGCAGGATGGGACATCGCCTTTCGGCACGATCCCAACCAGAGCATCGATGCTGATTCCTAAAGAGCGTGAAAAATGTGCGACCGTATCCAGCTTTGGATTGGTCTTTCCGCGCTCTAAGTCGGAAATGCTGCGGTCCGTCGTCCCGAGCTTTTCGGCCAATTCGATTTGTGTCAGGCCCAGTTCGCGCCGCGCCCTGCTCAGGGCAGCTCCAAAAAGATTGCAAATATCGTGCATACCTTCACCTTTTCCTATTGCTTTCATTCTAATTTGAACTTCGCTTCTAATGAACGCTGTTTGGCTTCAAGGCATTAGAAGCACGGTTCTAATTACTTGCAGAAATAGCGAGGTATTTTATGAACAGGGAGAATCTGTGGGAGGTCCTGTAATAAAAGATTCCGGCGTTTGAACTTCCATATGAGTCCTCGGGCTGGAAGAACACGCCGGATACCACACAGGAATACGGTCATAAATTAGAAGCAGGCTTCTACTTTGTGGAGCCAAGCTTCTTCTGCAATCATATTGATAAAAGTGCAAGCGTTCAGCTGCGGCTGTACGCTTGCACTTTTCTTATCCAACGGCGATCACGTCCTGACTGCCGCTGCCGAGATCCACCGTTTCTGAAATTTTGCCAATTTTCAAAATTTTCAGAATACGGAGGGTTCAAATATGAAGAAGCGAGATGCATACCATCCCGACTACTTGAACATGTACCCCTGCCTGAAGGAGCGCCCGGACATTTTGAAGTTCCTGAAACAATGCGACCGAAAGCAGGAGTATCTGGAGTACGATTTGAAGGTAAATCGCACTCGAACGAACAAAAGGACAATGGAAACCGTGATCTGGCCGCAGAGAGAGCTTTCCTACGAACACCTCTTAGAGGAGCACCAATTTGCTCAACAGGAGCCTTCTCCGGAGGAGACCTTGCTTCATGAAATCGAGTTGGAAAATCTACGCTGCGCGGTAGAACGACTGCCAAACGATGAGAGGCTTCTCCTTCATTTGCGGTACTGGTGCGATTTCAGCCAGGCGGAAATCGCCCGACACCTTGGCGTAACGCAGCAGAGCGTCAGCTATCAGGAGCGGTGTATTCTGAGGAAATTAAAAAAACTTCTGAAGAATTGAAAATTCTTTTTGTAGAAATGCGTCTGTGGCGGGTACTTAAGTGAAGGGATCAAATACTCTTCTCCCTGCCGGACGAAGCGGCAGGTTTTGTCCTTTGAAAAATGCCGATACAACAGCGGCTATATCCGGTGACGAATAACGTCAGCTGACGGTCCCCTGACGAGGGGGAACAGCGATGCGGCGGGTGCGCGAAGACCACCTGCATCGGACAAGCCTCCGATGTCAATGAACGGCCTTTTAAGGTGCCAAGCGAAACTCACCCAGCCAAAAGCAGGCGTGGCAGCCTGTCTTGCAATGATCCTGTCAGCCTATAATGGTACATCCTGTCCAGCCACAGTCTCAAGCAATGGGGGCAGCTCGGAGAGATCCTCGGAGGGGTGAGATTCCCGATGGGCGCTGCCAGGCGCCGGTTCGTTCAACCGCCCGACAGTCCGGGAAGTAGTGTCGAATAGGACTGAACAAAGACAAATTTCAGAAACAGCGAGGGCCGCTCTGCCATTCAGGGCAATGTAAGATGCTGCCAACAGACAGCAGAGCGACCCTCTGTTCTTTCCTCCCTTAATGTGCTATAATTTTTTTAAATAGATCTTATTTTGCGAGGGGGAGGTTATTCAGTGAGAAACTACAGTTTAAACCCTACGGAGGAAAACGCGTATAAACTACTGCGGGGAAATCCTATACAACGAAATGAATATGTGTTCCAATTTGTCCGGCTGCTGACACATATGGAGGATAATTGCTATTCCGTTGCGCTGAATGGGGATTGGGGCAGCGGTAAGACCTTTTTTGTGAAACAGGTCAAGTTGATCTTGGATGCGCACAATCCGCAATTTCGTATGGAAGATGAAACTCGCAGAGAAATTCGGACATTGTATAAAGCAGACGAAAAGCCAAACTCCTATGCTACTGTATATTATGATGCATGGACCTATGACAATCATGACGATCCGATTTTGTCGCTGGTTTATGTTGCCAGTCAAAGTGGGCAGAAAGCTGATTTAAGCGATAGTCCATCTCATGTACTCGAAGCAGCTGCCGCCGTTTTTGATGCGTTTACAGGGAAGAATTTAACCTCCCTGGTCAAAGGCCTTGGAAAGGTGGAAATCAAGGATCGCCTTTCAGAGATCAGGGATACAGAAGAACTGAAAAGCAAAATACATGAGTTTATCGACACGCTCACCGCAGAAAAGGCAAACCGGTTAGTGTTTTTTATTGATGAGCTGGACCGATGCAAACCCGACTATGCGATACGCTTTTTGGAGCGTATCAAGCATTATTTCGACGATGAGCGTATCACCTTTGTATTTTCAGTAAGCCTTACGCAACTGCAATGGACGATACGGAATTATTATGGCAATGGATTTGATGCTACAAAATATTTGGACAAGTTTTTTGACCTTCGTGTTTCAATTCCAAATGCCGACTACGAAAGATTCCTTCGAGATCGACTGGAGATAGGCTCGGATGAAACCGCAGGTATTGTTTGCCACGAGGTGGTACGGCAGTTTAATTTTTCGCTTCGGCAAGCTGAGCGATATGCAAGGCTGATAAAAATTGCTGAACCGCAATTTGGATGGCTGAATAAGTGCTTAGATTTTGATCTTGACAGAGCATTTGTAGCAACCTATGTTATTCCAATCGTCATAGGGCTTCAAATGTATGATTTGGATATGTATCACCGATTTGTAACGGGAAACGACTCCACCCCAATGAAAAAAATTCTTATGGGTATAGGTGTGCTGGAATGCCGTCCTTTTTTAGATAGGGGAGAATCTCTCGACGATAATGGTGAAGATATCGAGATATACGATAAATCGGAAGTAAGAATTGTAAAGATTGCGGATAGATTGGAAGAAATCTATCAAGCACTATTTGGTAGAAAGGATGTATTTGGCAATTACTCAAAGTATATCGGGATGATGCGATTTACATACAAAACAAGATCATATGTTGAAGGAGTCACAGCAATGCTTTTCCCCGATGCAAAGTATGACTAAAAGACACATAACGAAAACTCCCAAACTCGCTTATAAAGTGAGTTTGGGAGCTTTCGCTATAACTTAAGTCAGGTCATAAAAGGCAGAAGTGTGATACACTTTCAGCAAAGGCAAAAACCGATCGTTTTATCTCTGAGCCAGCAAATGTGTTTTCAGCAGCGCGTTTTGCAGCGCTCTATGATCCTCATGCGACTGCCACCAGCAGGGTTGGAGGAAGTCAAGCGCCTTTTCCGCCCACCGGTAATCCTCGCGCCGAAGGTCACCCCTCGCGGCGCTGCGCTGGAATTTTCGATTCTGCTCCCGCACGGCGCGATCAACGCTGTCGCGGTTTAGGTACAAATCCAAAAAGCCGCACACGATCGCGGCCTCTTCTGTCGTATAAAACATTCTTCTTCCTCCAATCACAAACGCGTTCCATTGTAGCATGACGTACGCACTTTTGAAACTGACTGTTTCCACAAGATTCCTCACAAAAGTTTTATACAAACAGTTGTTCGATTTATAGCGTTATGATATACTGGTAGACACTAAGAGCGAGGAGGTGCACCATGCGGCGGACATATATCGCCATTGACTTAAAATCGTATTATGCGTCCGTCGAATGCATGGAGCGCGGCCTTGACCCGATGACGACCAATCTGGTCGTAGCAGATCTTAGCCGCACGGAGAAAACCATTTGTCTCGCGGTATCGCCTTCTCTGAAGGCATACGGTATTTCCGGCAGAGCGCGGCTCTTTGAAGTGGTTGAGCGCGTCAAGGAAGTCAACGCCGAACGGCGGCGCAAAGCAGGCGGCAATCTTTTTGAAAAGAGCTGCGATGCCCACGAACTGGCGACTGACCCGTCGCGCGCGGTAGGTTATCTTGTCGCGCCGCCGCAGATGGCAAAATACATTCAGATCAGCACGCAGATCTACAATGTCTATCTCAAATACGTCGCGCCCGAGGATATCCACGTCTACTCCATCGATGAAGTGATGATGGATGTGACCAGCTACCTCGAGACGTATCATATGACCGCCCGCGAGCTGGCGAAGACCATGATCCTCGATGTGCTGCGTACCACAGGCATCACGGCCACGGCGGGTATCGGCAGCAATCTCTATCTCTGCAAGGTCGCTATGGACATTATGGCGAAGCACGTGCAGCCGGACAAAGACGGCGTCCGCATTGCGGCGCTTGATGAAATGAGCTACCGCAGGCAGCTCTGGGCACACCGCCCGCTGACGGACTTTTGGCGCGTCGGAAGGGGTTACGCCAAAAAACTCGAGGCCATCGGCATCTACACGATGGGCGACATTGCAAAATGCTCCATCGGCAAGCCGAGCGAATACTACAACGAAGAGCTGCTCTACCAGATGTTCGGCATCAACGCAGAGCTGCTCATCGACCATGCATGGGGCTGGGAACCATGCCGGATGGAAGACATCAAAGCGTACCGGCCGGAGACAAACAGTATCAGCTCCGGGCAGGTTTTGCAGTGTCCGTATCCTTACGATAAAGCGCGCCTCGTCGTGCGCGAAATGGCAGAGGCCGTCGCAATGGACCTGCTTGAAAAACGCCTCGTGACCGACCAGCTCACGCTGACGGTCGGCTACGACATTGAAAACACCGCAGGCGGCAATTTCCGCGGCGAGATCGTGACGGACCGCTACGGCAGGAAAATCCCCAAGCATGCACACGGTACAGCGAATTTACCGCGCAAGACGTCCTCTGCGCGCAGCATCATGGATGCGATTCTCGGGATTTATGACGGGAAGGTCACCCCCAAGCTGTCCATTCGCAGGATCACCATCACAGCGAACAAGATCGTGAGCGAGGATGATGTTCCACAGGAAGCCGGAATGCCGCTACAGTTCAACCTGTTCGACGATATCGCGGCGCAGGAACAGCAGCACAAGGACGAGGAAATCAGATTGGAACGCGAGCGCAAAATACAGGAAGCGATGCTGGGCATCAAGAAGAAGTTCGGCAAGAACGCCATTTTGAACGGCGGGAGCTATTTAGACGGCGCGACCGCCCGAGAGCGCAACGGCCAGATCGGAGGGCACAAGGCATGAGCGGCAAATACGACGATATCATTGACCTCCCGCATCCGACCTCGCAGAACCATCCGCGGATGTCTCTCTATGACCGTGCGGCGCAGTTTTCACCCTTTGCCGCTTTGACTGGTCACAGCGCCGCCATTGCGGAAACCGGGCGGCTGACGGACCGTCGTGTAGAACTGGACGAATACGAAATGGCGCGAGTGGACGCGGAATTGCAGCGTCTCCAGGAGCTGCTTCCCGGCAGGCCCACTGCGTCCATCACCTACTTTGTGCCGGATGAGAGGAAAAATGGCGGGAGCTACCAGACTTTCACCGGCGAGGTCAAGCGCATCGACGCGGTCGGTAGCGTGATCCAAATGGCGGACCGGAGAGAGATACCGATTGAGGATGTTTTCAGCGTCGAAATCGTGGTATAAAAAGTGAATATCGCATCACCGAAGCTAAAGAAACGATATCATTCATTACCGTAACTTTTCGATTTTAATGACAGGCCTTGAAGTTTCCTTTTCCTGTCAAATGTGATATAATATCCTATATTTTTGACGCGGTGTTGTCTGCACGATGTGCGCAGATGACTTTGTTGCGAGGCAGCAAGGGAACGCAGAAAGCAGAATCCAAAAGATGTAGCCATCAAGTATAGAAAGAGGTGTGCTGAAGTGGAGGAAAAGACTGTGTCGGCCACGCCGGACAATGGCGTAAAGATTTCATTTGGCCGCAAAGAGTTGGAAAGCTACAGTTTTCTTTTTGACGCTATTGAAGACCGAACCCTTAGATTGCGTGCATATTCAAGCCTTGCGTACTATATCAACAAGGCTGCTTTTTATAAATTCGCGTGGGGTCTCCTTTCTTTCCTTGGCATTGTTCTGCCTGCTGCCGCCACTTACTTGACCTGCAAGGCAGAGGTGAATGCCAAGCTTATCGCTTTCATTACTGCATTGACAACGGTGGCTTCAGGTACGCTTGCCCTTTTTAAGTGCGCGGATAAGAAAGGTGCTTATCGGAATTCGGCAGAGAACCTGAAAAGTGAGCTGAGTGAGTATTGCGCAAAAACAGGACGTTATAGCAGCGTGGAAGATAGTGAGCGCAATGCTATTTTTTCAGAGGCGATGGAACGGATCATTAAACAGGGGTACAGCAAGATAGCATCGCTGGAGAACAATGCAAGCGGAAAGTCTTAACTCAACTGAGATGGCACTCTCTTTTCGAGATTGACAATTATTATGTAAGGCGCGATTACCGGATAGAAGAATAGCGTGTAGTGAGAACACCCAAGCCCATTTGACAAACGGGCTCGGGTGTTTTCATTACCAAAATCAAAAAGGAGGACTTCAAATGAATCCCAACGCAGATTATCTTGGCATCGTCACCCTGCTCCGCGGTCTGCGGGAGCGCGGGCTTGTCAGTGGCAGCGAAGCAAAAAAGATCGCCGCGCGTCTGATGGTACAGCTTGGCGCGGACATCATTATTTCTCTCTGATTTCTCGCTTTTGGGTATAGACAATATGAAATGACCCCTTCGCTTGTAAAGCGTGGATTTACCTGTCATAC